>Ga0325405_1000001_pt1 | contig 290085 bp, 191 predicted proteins | sample PopdelMetagenome_21_FD_205663 | JGI IMG/M metagenome (GOLD analysis project Ga0325405, IMG submission 205663) | Populus deltoides microbial communities from Bellville, Georgia, United States - Xylem-Control-R2 | ecosystem: Host-associated > Plants > Phyllosphere > Stem > Wood/Secondary xylem...
TAATTTCTCTTGAGTTTTTTTTTGTTACCTAGCTTAATTTCCAGATCTAGCTCTCTGTGGATATGACCTCGATCTTACCGAGTTAATTGCTACATCGTACACTCGTGCACTTGCGAGTTAAAACAAGCCGATCATAAAAAGTGGTCAAGCAATCAAGATAAGGACACCTCACGAGTGGAATAAGAAGCTGGTTTTCACCTTCATTCTCATAATGCTAATTTATGAATTTTTTTAATAATGAATGCCATAATATCGCATTAGTATAAATACCAAGCCGTCAAGGGAGTATTTGGTGATGAATAAATGATTGACTTCGGCTAAGGGCATCCTAAGTGGATGACTGAGATGAATAAATGATTGGTTTCAGCTAATGGCATCCTAAAGGGATGAACGAGATGAATAAATGATTAGCTTCGGCTAATGACATTCTAAGGGGATGATCGAGATGAATAAATGATTGGTTTCGACTAATGACGTCCTAAGTGGATGACCACAAGAATAAATGATTGGTTTCGACTAATGATGTCCTAAGAGAATAGCCAGATTTGGGAGTTATGGGTTAGTTTCAAGAATTGATGCGTTCATGTGTACTATGTTTTGTATATACCAATTATATGAAAGAACTACGATTGTGATGCTTTAAACAACGAATAATGTTAATACTTTCATTAAACTATTAATTGTTTATTATTAATTATTTATAATTCTTGTAAATATTTGTACTGCAACAGAAATGTCACACCAACGAGGTGCCTAGGAATCCCATTACACGGGAACCTACTTTTGTAAAGAATCATGTAGTTGCATTTTAAATTACGATGTATTTTGTTTGAACAAAGTGTACTAAATGTATAATTGTTATTCGATACTTTTGTTTAAATGTGTGATGTCTATTAGTAGTATAGGAATGTAAACTTATGATTATGTACGTATATTATAATATGAATTTATAATCATGCAAACGTAATATTATATTTATGTGTAAGAACCGTTTTTAATGAAATGTTGATTGATGTTTTGTGTTAGTACACATGCCCGTAATAGGTCTTTTAAAACTTGGATGACTCTTTTCGACTGGCCATTAGTTTAGGGGTGAAATGTAGTGCTCATATCCAATCTTATCCCCAGGATGTGTTGTATGCTCAGCCAAAGTTAGGAGGTGAACCTAGGATCCTAATTCGAGACAATGGATACCAAAATCCCATGGAGCCGTACCACCTCATTTATATAAATCTTGGCAAGCTTGTCTACCGGATCAGTCTTCCTTATAGGTAGGAATAGTGCGGATTTCATCAAGCGATCTACGATGACCCATATTGCATCATTCCCTTTTTCCTTCCTTTGGGAAACCCTGACACAAAATCCATAGTGATAATTTTCCACTTCCATTTTGGAATTTGTAATGGTTGCAATGGTCCTACGGGTCTTTCATGTTCAACTTTAACTTGATGACATATTCTACACTTAGACTCATACTTGGTTATTTCCTTTTTCATATTAGGCCACCAATAGAGGTGTTTCAAGTCTTGATACATCTTAGTGTTGTCAATATGTATAGAGAATTTAGACTCATTTGCTTCTCTTAAAACCATCCATTTTACCGTTTCGTCATTAGGCATATACAATTGTTGTCTTATCATTAATGATCCATCGTTGGCTACCCGGAATTGAGTTTCTACCACGACCTCTATTTTCTTCATAACCTTGGACTCCTCACTGTCATGGAAATAGGCTTGTAGTATTTGTTCTTGATACGTTAGTTGCACCAATAATTGGGCTAATAATTCACCTCTTGAATTGATGCTCAATTCTGCACCCATCTCTTTTAATTCTGCTAATTGTTGTTCCTTCCACACTGTTGGCTCACTCAAAGTGGCTTTATTCTTGTGACTGAGAGCATCTGCCACCACGTTTGCCTTTCCAGGGTGGTATTCTATGGTGCAGTCATAATCCTTAATGAGTTCTATCCACCTTCTTTGTCTCATATTCAACTCCTTTTGCGACATCAAATACTTCAGACTTTTGTGATCAGTAAATATTTGGGTTCAAGACCCATACAAATAGTGTCTCCATATCCTTTAGGCGAATACTACAGCGGCTAATTCTAGGTTATGAACCGGATAATTCACCTCATTGGTCTTTGATTGTCTCGATGCATAGGCGATCACCTTCCCATGTTGCATTAAGACATACCCTAATCCTTTCCCCGAGGCAGCACTATAAATTACAAAACCTTTGGTCCCTGAGGGAAGTGTTAATACTAGAGCGGTGGTGAGCCTCTTCTTCAGCTCTTGGAAGCTTTCCTCACATTTATTCGACCACACCCACTTTATATCCTTAATTATTTGTTAATTGTGTCAAAGGGGTTGCAATCAGGGAGAACCCCTCATTGAATGTCTGATAGTATCCTGCATGTCCTAGGAAACTACGTATTTCAGTGACCGAAGTCGATCTTTCCCATTTTAATACTGCTTCGACTTTCTAGAGGTCCACGAAAACATCTTCGACCAAAATAACGTGTCCTAGGAACGTCACCGTTTTAAGCCAAAATTCACATTTACTTAGTTTTGCATACAACTTGTGATTTCTCATCGTATGCAAGGCCTGCCTCAAATGTCCCTCATGCTACTCAAAGGAGTTCGAGTAAACCAATATATCATTAATGAACACCACTATAAATTTATCAAGTTATAGTTGGAAAACCATATTCATTAAGTCCATGAAGAGGGCTGGGGCATTCGTCAACCCGAATGGTAGCACCAAAAACTCGTAGTGTCCGTAACGGATCCTGAATGTGGTCTTTGGTAAATCCGCCTCTTTAATCTTCATCTAATAGTACCCTGACCTCAAATCTATTTTTGAAAATGTTCTCGCTCCCTTTAGTTGATCAAATAAATCATTTATCCACGGTAGCGGGTACTTATTTTTCATCATTATTTTGTTCAACTAACAATAGTCAATATAAAGCCTATGGGTTCCATCTTTCTTTCTTACGAATAGAACCAGCGCTCCCCAAGAAGAATTACTGGGCCGTATAAACCCCCTGTCTAGCAACTCTTGTAGTTGAGTCATTAGCTCATTCAATTCTACTGGAGCCATCCAGTACGGTTGTTGGGCTATGGGTGGGACTCCAAGAAAAGTATCTATAGACACTTTTACCTCTTGTTTTGGGGGTAGTCTCGGTAGTTTTTTAGGAAACACATTTGAGAATTCCTTCGCCACAGGAATATCCTTCAGTTACAGACCTCTACCATCTGAGTTTAAAATGTATGCAAGGTATCCCATACATCCCCTTCTCAGAAGTTTCTGAGCTGTTACAACTGATATTAAGGCAGTCGGTTTGGGAATTCTCTATCCTTTGAAAATCATCCTCTTACCCTCAAGTATTTGAAAAGTAACAGTTTTAGCATAACAATCTATAAGGGCATTTTATTTACTTAGCCAATCCATGCCTAGAATTATGTTAAAATCATGCAATTCCAAGGAATGCAAGTCTACTTCAATTTCATACACAGCTAAACTAACCCCCACTCCTATATACATATTCTTTGTTTCAACCATGTTCCCCATCGAAGTTCTAATTATGAACCTTTTTTCTACCAGTTCTACTCACTTTCCTAATTTGGTGACAATTCTCCTAGCAATGTATGAATAGGTGGTACCCAGATCAAACAACACATGCACATTAAGGTTATTCATTAGTAGTGTACTTGCCACCATATCCAATGCAACCCCGACATCCTCCTGTGTCAGGTGAACCCTCCATGGGGTCCGATCATTTTGTGGCCTTGACTGAAGTTTGCCCCTGATTGAGAAGATCTCACCAGCCTATTCATAGTGACTGACTATTGATGGCTTTGACTCGGCTGCCTATAGTTTTGTACCTGCCTAACATTCCTGTTATGGCACTCTTTCTTATAATGACCTCTTCCACCATGGTAATGACACCCTTGCCATAAATATTGTTAGTTTTTCCACCTATGTCCTTCCCCTCTGCACACAAAGCATTGCTTTGGTGAAACTGAATAATCCTAGGATGATGTTGTTTATATTTTACACAACGAGGATAGTCAACACCTTTGCGGTCACCATTCTTTACTAAAGAGTTTGTCCTCAAATGCGACTACCCCCTCATCATTCTCCCATTTGACTGTTGGTGGAGCGACACCGTTAAGGCCCTTATTTTTTTGTACTAGCTCAAACACTATTATTTTCTTTCTTTGAAAGCGATGGTTTGCTGCTTGGATAATCCTCATCTCTCTATTTGCCTGTACCATGATGCCCCTGTTGACCTTCTCCAATACAAGCCTCCAGAGCCTGTGGAACCTCAATTAACTCCTTCACGGATTTAAACCATAAGGCGATCAATCCTTGTCTCAAAGCCTTCCGCAAGCCATCTCTCAACTTCTTAATCATATGTTCTTTTATCAGCACATAGTGTGGGGCGAATAATGATAGATCATGAAACCTTTTTTCATACTCCAATACCGACATGTCACCCTGTCTTAAAGCCAATAACTCTTGTTCCTTCACCTTGCGATGGTATCTGGAACAAACCTGATTCTCAAACTCTGTCTTGAAGTCACTCCAAGTCAGTGTCTCGGTTACATGCCTCAGTTGAACTATTTCCCACCATGTCATGGCCCTATCGAACAATAATTGGGTGACACAGTTTACCCTCAAACCCTCAGGTATATTTATCTAGATCATGGTCTTCTCTACCTTTCTGATCTACCTCCCGCATATCTCTACATCTTGTCCCCCCATATACGGTTCATAACTCATTTCCCTCATACTCTTGACCAGTCATACGAGTAGTACCACGTTGTTTGTGGTCGCGACATTTACAGGGGCTACTTGTAGAATCTGCGTGACGGGAATTGCTTGTGTCATCGATCCGGCCACACCTCCATCACTGCTTTAACTATCTAAACAAGAAGTCCTGAGTCTATGTACTATAGGGGCATGCCTTTTAGAATAGTCGATGGTTGTGCATTTGACCTTTCTTGTTTCCCCGCAATAGCTCAGGGTACATCCTTTGTTCGGTTAGGCACCCGACCTTCCCCTGTTACTGCGATTCTTTCCCGCAAGGTTTCAGGTGATCTTACTAGAGCATGCGATGTTGTATCATCCAAGGAATCTTTGTATTGTCAATCTTGGGCACCTCAGCCTTCACTCCTCCTTTATAAGGAGGGTGACTCAGTTCATGTTCCTTGTCTGGTTCGCACCATCCTGAAATTCATCACAACAACACAATTATCAATAATCATCAGGATCCAGATCAAGTGCTCTGATACCAACTGTAACAACCCAGCTTTTCAAAGCCAAAACAACAATATTTTTTTTAAAACACGATATCATTTTGGGAATTGATAAACCAGTTTCCACTCATTATCGAGGTACAATCCATACACATAACATCAATCAACATTTCATTAAAGCGGTTCTTACACATACACATAATATTATGTTTGCATGATTACAAGTTCACATTCTAATATATGTATATAATCATAAGCTTGCATTCCTATACTACTAATAGACATCACGTATTTAAACAAAAGTATTGAATAATAGTTATACATTTAGTACACTTTGTTCATACAAAATACATCATAATTTAAAATGTGACTACATGATTTTTCGCAAAAGTAGGTTCTTGTGTAATGGGGTTCCTAGGCACCTCGTTGGTGTGATGTTCATGTTGTAGTACAAATATTTACAAGAATTACAAATAATTAATAATAAGCAATTAAATAGTTTAATAAAAGCATTAACATAATTGTTTGTTTAAAGCATAACAATCGTAGTTCTTTCATATACTCGGTATATATAAAACATAGTACACATGAATGCATCAGCTCTTGAAACTAACTCATAACTCCCAAATCCGGTTATCCTCTTAGGATGTCATTAGCCGAAACCAATTATTTATTCATCTCGGTCATCCACTTAGGACGTCATTAGCCGAAACTAATTATTTATTCATCCTGAATATCCCCTTACGATGCCATTAGCCAAAGCAAATCATTTATTCATTACCAAATACTCCCTTGACGACTTGGTATTTATACTAATGCGATATTATGACATTTATAATAAAACATTTCATAAATTAAAATTATGAAAGAGGAAGGTGAAAACCACCTTTTTGTTCCACCCGTGGGGTGTCCTTATCCTTATGAAGGTTCGATCCCAGTCGCACCACCTAAAACATCAATGATCCCAAATCAGTACATTCGTATTTAGTAATCACACAACTCGTTACCATATACGTCTCAAGCATACACAAGTTCATATTCAAGTGTTCCACATATCACAATCACATAATGCAATCATTTTAATCCCTGGACCAATTTAGATACGTAAATCTGTTGTAAAAATTAGTTAGCAAAAACTAGTTCGCTAGTGATGTAGATACGCCAGCGAACTGATTCGCTGGAACACAGAATCGTCAGCAAAATTGGTTCGCTGGTGTCGCACGTATGCGGCGTTGCGGCGAAAATATCCACCCTTAAATTCTGTATTATCTAAAAATATGGCAAATGTGGGGTGACAAGGAATGCTTGTCTTTTATTAGTGGAAAAATGGAATGGGAGTCGCCACCTAGTATTTTGGTCACTAGGAACCCTAACTGGTCTCAAAGATCGGGTATGGGGACTGGTTGCGTAAAGGGAAGGTATTAGCACCCCAAATACACCCTACCTAAGGTAAGCTGCATTATTTTATTGTCTGATAAAATCTAAAGTCTTGTTGTGTGTTCTAGTTATTGGTCCATCTATGATTTAAGAAATGTTCTCCTCGGTAAGGAGATCATTATCTTATCGGGTAGAACCTAATTGTTCTAACTTCAACAAAAGGATTTAATATCTGGAATACGTCTTATGTATAAGATCATAACCCTAGATATTAAAAGAAGACAAAATAATTTTTTTTGAATTTTTGAAATATTGGCCTAGTTCTCATGACTTTAATAAAGTGGTTATTAAAGCCAAAATGCATGCTAATACCTATTTTTTTGAATTTTTGTTGTATGAAAATATGATATGATTTTGTTTTTAGAGACTTGGCCGTATGCATGAAAACAAAATATTTTTTTATGTTTTGACGAAAACCGGGTATTTTAATACTGGATTTATATCTTTACAGTATAAAAATACAAACCAATATTGATCAAAATGTAGTAAAAAATACGCGGGGAAATCACAAATATTTCAAAAATATTTTTCTAATTTTTTTTGGCTGGGCCGGACCCAGCCCGCCCATTTTGGGTTGGGCCGGGCCGGCACTGCCCGGCCCAGTAAACAAAAACAAACAGTGGAGAACTCTCCACTGTTCACATGCAACGTGAATAGTGGAGCAGCCCAGCCGGGGAAGAAGAAGAAGAAGAAGAGAAGTGGAGGCTTACCTGGCGGTTGTCCGTTTTTGCGGGAGTTGAAGCTGTCGGTTATATGTTGTTGGATGGTGGTTCTGTTCCTTCTCTGTTCTGTTTTTTTTTTGTGCTCCTTCTTCTCCCCGCTTCTGTCTCCAGTTTCTCCTTTTGTGTGTGATGTCGTTGTTGATGGTGGCTTAAGGTGGCATTGGTGGCTGCAAACAGTGGCTTTTTTCTGTGATGGCGGGCAGTGTTTGCTGCTGTTCGATCTTCCCGTTTGTGGAGAGGCGTAGGCTTCCTCTTTTTCTTCACGAGTGTTGCAGCAGGGGGAGGAAGATGGTGAGAAGCTGACGGTGGTGTTGGTGACCAATTGGGCAATGGTGTTGCTGCGGTCGCTTTTCCTCCTCTCTTCTGTTTTTGCGTTGCTTCTTATCTTTGTTTCTGTCACCTTGCTTCTCTCGTTTTTTTCTGCCTCTTCTCCACCCACGGTCACTCTCTTTGTTTCTCTCCTTTCTTTCTCTTCTTCCCCTTCCTGTGCTCCGTGTTTCCCTCCTTTCCTTTATGTTTTTTTTTTTATTTCTGTGTTTTGTTTTTGTGGGTCTCGTTTCTGTGTTTCTATTCCTTATGTTTGTCCTTTGTGATCTTTCTCTCCTGTCGTTCACTCCTCTCTATTTTTCTCTCTCTGGTGCAGCTGATGCTCGTGCATTGGCCGATAATGCTGCTCTTTGTTTCTTTTTTATTCTCCGTGTTCCCCCTGTGTTTTTTTTTCTCGTTTTTCTTTCTGCCCTCTTCACCCTTTGTTTTCTTACTTTCCTTTGTTGTTCTCTCTTCTCCTATCTTCTTTTTTTCGGTCTCTCCTTTGGCTTTTATAGCTAGAGGATGCATGCGATATTGCATTAATATAGTAACGGCCAACGTGCATTAGCTGTGAAACGCTCCCCATAACTGAAGCAATTTGCGACTTTTGTTGCTAAATCAATCCTCTATCTGTTGAAACGGCTCCTAAAGAAGAGAATGAATAGTGCCTCTGAAACGACACCGTTTTCCTACTCAAAATGTATATTTTCGATTTGGTCATTGGAGTTTTTGTATTTTTTTAATCAAGTTCCCTGGATAAATTGTAATTGGATCCCTTGATTTTAGCTCATTTTCTGGTTTGGTCCTTGATTTGAATTGTTTCAATTAAATCTCCAATTGGCCATCAAACTTCAATAATTATATAATTAAACCCCTGATTTGATCAAATTAACTCTTCAAAATTATAATTGGACCCTAGAACTTTAATTTCATCCAATAAAAGCCTAAATTGACTTTAAAAATCAATTTTTCTTGCAATCAAATCCTCCATAAATTCAATTAAACCTTAGATAAGATTTAATTGAGTCCATAAACATCTGACTTTAGACTTGTCTTCCTCAAATTGAATTTTCCTTGTCAATAGGGCTCTCACTGTCAAATTTCAACCTTTTCTATTTTTGAATCTCCTCAACCAATTTTGGCTCTTTTTTGGCATTCCAGCATCCTTTTCTCGCTCTTATTATTTTTTGGATTTCTTCCAAATATTTTTTTGATATATATATATATATATATATATATATATATATATATATATATATATATTTGTATTTTCTCATTTTTTTTGGAACCAAAAAATGGATAACAACAGCTGGTGATGTAAATTCATCAGCGAACTGATTCGCTGGAACACAGAATCGTCAGCGAAACTGGTGACGCAGATTCATCAGCGAACTGATTTGCTGTTAATACCACAATTCAGCAATGAAAATTAATTCGTTGTAGACACCATAATTCAACAGCGAACTGATTCGTTGCGGATAACATGATTCGGCAGCGAAAGTTGATTCGCTGCAGACTACACAATTCGGTAGTGAAAACTGATTCGTTGTAGACAACGCAATTCATTCAATAGCAAAAACTGCAAACAACGCAATTCAGCAGGAACATCCAAATGCGTTTCGATTCGAGCACACAATTTGTTATTAGAATTTAGCAAAATCATATAATTTTAAGCATGGACATCTACATGCATTCCGGTTCTAGCACACAGTTTGTTATTAGAACCTAGTAGAATCACACAATTTCAAGCATGGACATTTACATGCATTCCGATTCTAGCACACAGTTTGTTATTAGAATCTAGTAGAATCATACAATTTCAAACATGAACATCTACATGCATTTCGGTTCCAGCACACTGTTATTAGAATCCAACAGAATCACATAATTTCAAGCATGAACATCTACATGCATTTTATCACACAATACATTTTGTCCAACCCTTCAGCTATGGTCGGCCCTCTACCAAGTTTTCTTCATTCAATTTATTCATTTTTCTTTGTTAAATGCTCTAGAATTTGGCCCCATTTCATCTTTATTTTCTTGTCTTTCTAGTCAATTTCGATTTCCTTCACAGCTGGCCTAGAAATCCTAGGTCATTTTCTTAGGGTCTTCTTCTTTATTTTTGGTTCTAGGGTCTCAAGAACAGATGGAAGAAAGTTACATTACCAATACCTTTTGAATCTAAGTAGGTTTGGGGAAAGTTTGATAGTGTTCCTTATGTTCTTCTCCTAGTTCCCCCCCTTCTTCTTGTTCTCTCAGTTTCTCCTCCTTCTATGGGTTTCTCCCCCACCAGTTTTAGATCCTTTCTCATTCCCTCTAAGCATATGTTCAACCTTCTTTCAAGTTCTCAACTCTCACACGTCTAAAGAGGCACCTACATCTAGGCTTGGTTTAATTTTCTATTAGAAAAGAGACACAAAAGAGGAGTGTGTAGCTGAATATGCAGCTGCTACAGACAGACTTTGGAAAGAGGAAGGGTCACCTTCTCTCTCCCCCTTGTATTTATACCCCCTCTTAATAGGTGGGGTGTTTGGGTGCTGGTTTAAATTTGTTCTTGTTCCCTCTTTGGTTATTCCAAAATCGAGTTTTCCCCTTTCTTAACTCCTTAAAGCATACCGGTTTGTTCTTGTTCCCTTTTTGGTTATTTAAGGAAGCTCAAGAAAAACATTCATTTAAAAAAATGATTGAGGCAAAGTCAAGTGGGTTATATCAATTGATAGATGATGAAGTTGAGCCTAAAAGAAGCAAAAGGAAAAAAATAACTAAAATGTTTGGTCCTGATTTTCTAACATACTTGTTAGAAAATGAACATTGAACATATTCTGAGGCAATGTCTCGTCTCGAAGCTACCTATTAGGAAAAAAAAACATTAATAGTAAAATAGAATTTATTATAAATAATCATATATGAGAACTAATGGATCTTCCACCCGAAAGCAAACCAATAAGTCATAAATGGATCTTTAAAATGAACATAAAGTTGATAGAACTATTGACAACTAAAAAGTAAGACTTATTGTTAAAAGATTCAAACAATAAGAAGGCGTGAACTATTTTGATATATATTTGTCCATGTCAAGAATAATTTTCATATAAATATTAATAGTCATTATATTTAATAACAAGCTTGAAATAAATCAAAAAGATATAAAAACAACTATTTTTAAATGGTGGTCTTGAAATGGAGGTTTACATAATACAATCCGAGGAATTTATTATCAATGGATAAGAAAAAGGATTTTGTAAACTTGTCAAATTATTATATGGTTTGAAACAAGCACTTAAACAATGATATAAAAAACTTGACAATGTTAAATTGTCAAATAAGCTCTAGATCAATGAAGTTGATAAATGTGTTTATGTGAAAAACACAAATAAATGTTATATTATTATATATCTTTATGTGGATGATATTCTTATTTTAGGTAACAAGGTTTTAAAAATCAATTATCCTAAGAAAATGTTAACTAATAAATTTAATGTGAAAGACCTGGGTGTTGTAGATGTCATACAAAGAATAAAAATTTCTAGAACTTCTAATGGATTGATAATTTCTCAATCTTATTATATTGAGAAGATTCTTGACAAATTTTCTAAAGGTGACAATAGCATTGTAAAAACACCAATAGATATAGGTATACATATGTCAAAGAATAAAGGTAAAAGAATAAACCAATTAGAATATTATTGAATAATTAGAAGCCTAATGTACGCGATGAACTACACAAAGCCTGACATTACTTACTTTGTTAGCAAACTAAGTAGATTTACAGGTGGTCCAAGTATGGATCATTGAAAATTAATAAAAAAAAGATAATCAAATATTTGGGATACACATGAAACTATATTGGTTATTTGGTGGTACTAGAAGGGTATAGTGATGTCAATTGGATATTCAATACTAAAGATTCAAAATCCACTATTAGATATATCTTCATACTCGATGGAGTAGTTCTGTCAAGAAAATCCTTTAAGCAAACATGTATCATAAAATTCATGATGGAATCAGAGTTTATTGCTCTTGATAAAGTTAGAAATGAAGCCGAATGACTTTGGAATTTCTTAGACGATATTTCTTGTTAGTCAAAACCAATGCCATCAATTTGTGTCCATTATGACAATTAGTCCATAATTAGAAAGACATAAAATAGTATTTATAATGGTAAGTCTAGAAATATATGTCATGAACATAATACCATTAAACAATTACTCTCAAATGAAATTATTTATATTGATTATATAAAGTCAAAGAAAAATATTACAAATTCATTAACCAAAGGTTTTTTCATAACCCATTTCTGAGTTATTCCCCAAATTCATCTCTCTTTTTTTCAAAACAAAAATAAAATAAATAAAATAAAAATAGCAAGAAAACTAACATTTTGGTAAAAGCAAGCTGGGAGGATTTCACATGTAGAAAAAATCACGCTGTAATTTTGGATGGAATCAGGAGCTTACCCATTACACCCAAAACTAGAGAGACAATACAAATTCAAGGTCGAGTTACATGATTATTGGATGAATCTACATAAAAATTAAGCCTAAGGACACAATTAGATTTTTAATAGGCTAATTTGATTTAATCATAGGCCAAATTAAAGATTAATTATGTTTAAAAATTAATTCGGGTTCAATTGAAGGATTTAATTAGGTGCAGGGGCTTAATTATACTTTAAATAGGTCAAATTAATTTTAGGGGCTTAATTGGTGAAACATTAAGTTTGGGAGCCTAATTTGAGCTTAATTGAGAATATTGGAATTTTATGAGACCAAATTCAATTTTTACCAAGTTAATTGATTGAAATCATGGTAAAATTACAAGAAATCAAAGTTCTTGGGTCAATTAAAGGCTAAATTGAAGCAATTCGCAGCCGAAGACCATATTGCAAAAGGCGTCGAACTCAGGGATGAAATTGAAGAAATTTAAAAATTTAATGGTCAATTACGGGCTAAATTAAAAAAATATGAAACCAAAGACCAAAATGAAAAAGGTGCTGAAATTCAGGGCTGAAATTGAAGTTTGTCAAGAGCAAAATTGAACAAAATTGAAAGTTTGAAGCCAATCAAGGGTGTAATTGAGATAAATCAGAAATCGAAGGACTAAAATGAACTTTGCCAAAATGACATCGTTTTGGGGTTGATTGTTCATCTTCTTCTCTAAAGAAGCTGCTCGAGTGGCCTCCTTCCCGGGGCATTTTGTGCTTCATCTCTCTACCAAATTGGACAAAACTTACACGAAAATGATCTCTTGACATCTTACTACACATTAGTGTGATTCGTTCAGGCTTATTGACACCACAACGGTTGTGGCACCGCCCCAAAGTGGCCACCTTTACTAGCCCCTTTCATGCAACAAATTTGATGGCCCATGATAGCTACTTTAAGCTAACAATTGGGATCCTTCTGGGTTGAATCAAAGGTCAAGATTTGACACTAGTAGAGACGAAACATCCCTCTTCCACCCCCTATAAATAAGGGTGGATTGCATGGGCTAAGTAAGAAGAAAATCGGGTGCAAAAATAGAAAAATCAGTTTTCCTCCTAGTTTTCCAACCATTTTTCTTTCCCTTTCTCTCCGTCGTTCCAGCCACCAACCATCATCACTATCGGCTTGTCCACCACCAGCTCCACCATAAGTCAATAGCATAACCACTAGCAAGCCACCTCACGTCAAGAGGAGCCACCACAAACTTCTCTCTTTCCTCTGCCAACTCCTCATTCTTGCTCCTAGCTGAAGGTTTCTCTTTCTTCCTCCCACAACCAACGCTAGCCACCAATTCCTCCATCAGCACCACCCCACTTCTCCCTCTTCATCGATTGCTTATCCTTTTTCCTCCATAACGACAGCAGCTCCAGTAGACCAATAATCGTCATCATTTTTGTTTTTTCCTTCTCTAGCACCAACATCAACAGTAGCATTGACTCCTCCACGAACGCCACCACCATCTTCACGTTGACTTCCCAGACCAGCAGCTCCTCCCTAGCCCAGGTAGCATCCCACTTTCTTCTCATTTCTTCTTCTTCTTCTTAATTGTTTCTGTAGTTGTTGCATGCAGAATTCATTTTACATGAAACAACAAAATAATTACACCCCAAGTATGGGCTAGACTTGTGTCAACCCAAACCAAATATCTGGGTCGAGTCCCGCCCAAACCCAAAAAAGAAAAAAAAAGACCAGATCTGTGGGCCGATATCGACCCAACTCGGCTGGGTTCGGCCCAGCCCAATTTAATAATAATAATAATAATAATATATAATATTTTATATATTATTATTTAAAAAATAAAAAATAAAAAATAAAAAAAAAAGGCCTTTCAAAAAATTTGTGATTTTCTCGCATCTTTTTCCACCAATCTTGCATAATATCAGACTATATATTTACACTATAAGATACAGATTTGGTATTAAAATACCTGATTTTCTTCAAAAAAAATTAAAAATTCAAAAAAATCTCAAAACTCTAAAATTAATTTCCCTTTCAAAAAAAAATAATTGTTTTTTTTTTTTCATGCATACGATCAAATCTTAAAAGGTTTTCCAAGCCTAATTTCTAAAAAAAAAAATTGTATTTTTCTCATGTTTTTTTTAAATAGATATCGTAAACAATTTATGATTATCCGTTAAGATTTGGTCAAAATGTCAAAAACTCTTCACCAATCATTTTGTTCATTTTATATTAGGGTTTAGATGTAAACTTAATACTTAGGGGCGTCAAACTACACAGTATAGTATACCCTTAAGTATTAAAGATACAAAGTGCAAAATAAATGCGATGCTAAAATTTAAACTTTTGATTATGTGATAAAATACCACCCAGGTAAGGCTAATATAGTAGCAGATGCTTTTAGTCATAAAAATAAAGGGGTGTCCATAAGATTTTAAGAGTGTGACGATAGAGAATTATTAGAATTGACGAAAATTGTTGCAAGAATAGAAGCTAAACTTGAGAGCTCCTTATTGGCATAGATAAAAATGAGATTGATGTTTCGAGAAAAGGTACTAGAAGCACAACAAAAAGATATTGAAGCGGGAAAGATAAGAGATAAAGTGAAATCTGGAAGCGAAACTCCTTTCTAGATGTTAGAGGATGGTATGGTAATAACGGGTAGACAAATGTACTTACTAGATGATTAGACTTTGAAAAGAGAAATGTTTCAAGAAGCTCATGAATCGAGGTTGGCAATGCATCCTACGAATAATAAGATGTATAGAAATTTAAAATAGTTTTATTAGCGGCCAAAATGAAAAAGGAAAATAACAGAATATATGGTCAAATGTAATGTCTATTAGCAAGTGAAGGTGGAGCATTGAAAATTACAAGAACCCTTACAACCACTATTGATTCCTCAATGGAAATGGGAGGACATCACTATGGATTTTGTGTCTGGGTTCCCATAGAAAAGAAAGACAATGATGCAATCTGGGTTATAGTGAAAAAATTGATGAAATCTACTCTTTTTTTATCGATGAAAATGACAGATTCAAAGAAAGACAATGATGGCAGAGTAGAAGAATTTTAGTGACTCTTGAGAAGCATCTTAGTAAACATTCTTAACAAAGTCTATCAGAATACTTCTTGAAATATTCAGGTTTACAAACTCTCACATTATTATCAATTGATTATGCTCATATACCTAACTAACAAGTATTCATAAACTTTCATTTTTACACACACTTTAACAAATGATTGTGGATTGCATATTGGATTATTACATTATTTATGTTCTTTTGTTAAAGGTAACAACTAAGGGAAATGGATAATATATAATTTGCAAAATAATAATAATAATAATAATAATAATAATAATAATAAAATTGAATAAATAAAAAGGTAAATAAGGTTGGTTTCGTAGCCTCCTTGACTTAAGCAATTAAACCCGAAGGGGTGTTTTAACATCTAGTACCCTAAAGTCAACTGACTTGGGAGCTATTGGCCCAATGCTTGTTACATGAGTTGGGGAGAAAGCTTAAGAAAATCAAACATTGCACTATCTACATATTAGTATCTGCAACCCGAGTCACTAAGCTCGAAGGGATGTCTCAACACTCAATGCCCTAAGACTACCTAGTCTGGGAGTCAGTAGCCTAAAGCTCGCTATATGGGTTAAGGATGCATTGCGTTTTATTTTTAAAAAAAAAGAAAAATAATAAAAAAAAGATAATAATAATCTCAACCTAAAGGAGTTAACCTTAGAAAAACATTATAACAGAAAATTGTTTTCTTCCAATAAAAGCCCCATCATCAATGTTTTCATACATTGAGCATAAAAAAAGAAGGTTTATTAATATCTTGTTTCAACAATATGAAGCAAATATATAAATTTAATGAGAGTTTGTTTATTTGGATAAATTAATGGAAGTTGAATGATGAATGCCTTGCTCTGTGGAACTTGTAAATTATTTTTCTATTTTAACACTTTGATTACTACGGACTAGTAATAAGCTGGTTGGGCGTGTGATTAATACTTAAAAGTGTATTTTTATCAAAGTTTTATATCATCATTTTGCACTTGAAGTATCAATAACTCCTTAACTAGAGCATGTTTTATAATAACATGTCTAATAATATAAGATACCTTTAATTTATGGTAAATGTTCATCTTAAATGCAGACCTATCACATAAATCAAAGGATTGATTGATGAGTATATACTTTTAATTTATCCCAATTGTATGGTATAACCAACACCTGTGTTATGAAAGGAACTTAATTTGTTGTTAACATAAGTTATCATCATGAATACCTGACAACATTTACAAGTATTGACATTACTCAAATAAAATAATTAATATAATCATGTCAATAAATTATAATCTGATTAGAACCTCCTTTGTGTGTGGTTTCTAGTTGAATAATAAAAAGAGTTTATATTATACTTATTTGAAATACCATTAGTGGATCCTCTAACCTTGACAATTGTTTTATCATTGTTTAATCCTTACATCAATATCATATCTCAAAAATTCTCTTCAACTCCTTTTTATTTATTGTTTATAATTTTATATAGTTCACCTCCAAATGATTCGACCCCGATCTTGCTGGGTTATTTATTACTTCGACACTCCTGCACTTGGGATAAGACATTAATCTTTTGATCGTGTCACAAACCTAATCACCAGGTTGGAAAACAACTTGTTTACACCCCTTATTTGCTTTAGAAGCATACAATATATTCTTTTTCTATATTTGTAGTCGAACTCCTCCATGGAGTTGTCTCACCATCATTGCCTTGTTTTCACCATCTAAACTTATCATTTCTTTAAAAGGTATATGAATTAAGTCCATAGAAGTTAGTGGATTAAACCCATAAACAATTTTAAAAGGAGAAAAGCCAGTGGTCGAATGCACAATTCTATTATAAGCAAACTCAATAAAAGACAAACATTCTTCCTAACCTTTTCAGATTCTTTTGAATAATAACACGCAAAAGTTGGGATAAAGTTTTATTCATTATCTCAGTTTGTCTATCTATTTGAGAATGAATGACAAGTTGTCAAAAATAAGAGTTTATTCCTAACTTTCCCCATAAAATCTTCCAAAAATAGCTAAGAAACTTAACATCATGATCTAAAACTATACTCCTAGGAATGTCATGCAAACATACAACCTTCATAAAGAACAAGTCTACGATATGACATGCATCCTCCGTCTTATAGCATGCAATGAAATATGTCATTTTAGAAAACCTATCAACCACAACAAAAATAGAGTCTCTACCTTTCTTTGACCTAGGTAAATCTAAAACAAAGTCCATAGAGATATCTACCCAAGTTTCAGTAGGCACAAACAATGGTGTATACAGTCTATGCAGTTGTACTCTAGATTTTTCTTTCTCGAAGCAATGCATTGTTCACAAATTTGTTACACATTCCTTTTCAACTGTGGCCAATAAAAATGTTCATGCAATACATCCAAGGTTTTTCCAACCTATAAAATGACCCATTAAACCACCCTTATATGCTTTACGAACAAATAATTCACGTATAGAACTAGCAGGAACATATAATCTATTCTCCTTGAACAAGTAACCATCCATCAAATAAAACTTACCAAAAGTCGAATGTCCACATACATTATAAATCTTGACAAAGTCAGAATCATTATCATACAATTGTTTCACATATTCAAAGCTTAACAATCTAGTATTCATGATGTTTAGAAGGACATACCCGCATAAGAGTGCATCAACTACTATATTCTCTTTGCCTTGCTTATATTTGATCATGTAAGGAAAAGTTTCAATGAATTCAACCTATTTTACATGTCTCCTATTCAACTTACCTTGTCCTTTCAGATGTTTCAATGACTTATGATCTGAATGAATTATAAAATCTTTTGGCCACATGTAATGCTACCATGTCTTAAGTGCTCTTACCAGCGCATAAAGTTCTATGTTGTAAGTGGGATAGTTCAAGATCGCTCCATTTAAATTCTCACTGAAATACGTAATAGATCTCTAATCCTACATCAAAACAACATCTATTCCTATTCTGAATGCATCACATTCTATTTCAAATGCTTTCGTAAAGTCAGGTAAAGCCAAAACAGGTGTAGAGCATAATTTCTCTTTCAAAAAAACAAAAGTCAATTCTTGTTCCTCCCCTCATTTAAACCCAATTAACTTTTTAATAACTTCATTTAAGAGTGCAACTACTGTACTGAAATCTTCACAAAACGACTATAAAAATTAGCTAACCCATGAAAACTCCTTACCTCACTTATCGATTTGGGTGCAGGCCAATCCCAAATGGCCTTAACTTTCTCATCATCCATCTCGATACCCTGTGCAGTTACAATATAGCCAATAAACACATTTTTTTCCATGCAAAATGTACACTTTTTAAGATTAGCATACAATTTCTCACCGCGTAACTCCTTAAGGACATTACACAAATGATCAAGATGCTCAGTTAACTTCTTGCTATAGATCAGAATGTCATCAAAATACACAACCACAAACTTACCTAATGTACGCAACACATGATTTATTAAATGTATAAGCATACTTGATGCATTTGTAAGTCCAAATGACATTATTAACATTCAGACAAACTATGCTTCGTGTTAAATGTTGTTTTCCACTCATCACCTTCTTTCATCTTAATCTGATGGTATCTATTTTTCAAGTCAATTTTAGAAAAAATACAGGATCCATGCAACTCATCTAACATGTCATCAAGCCTAAGAATGAAATGTCTATACTTTACCATTATGTTGTTGATGGCTCGATAATTAACATACATCCTCCATATTCCATCCTTCTTAGGCACAAGTAACATGAGTACAACACATGAGCTCATACTCTTATGAATGTACCCCTTTTCAATTAGTTCATCAACTTGCCTTTGATGCTCCTTTATCTCATCGGGATTGCTTTTATAGGCTGGTCAGTTACGAATTGAAGCTCTGAGTATGAAATCAATCCCATCCTCTACCCCCCTCAATGGTGGTAATCTGTTAGGAATATCTTCAGGGAAGAAATCATCAAACTCTTGCAACAAAGAAACAGCAACACTAGGCACAATATGATCAAGATCGTAAGTATTAAAGCAAGCCTCTTTGTACACATGTAAAATCATTGGCTTGCTAGTGAAAAATATAGATTTTACCTCACCCTTTTTAACATAAAAATTGGGTTGTTTCTTTAGTTTTTCCACACAATTCTCGTCACCCTTCCTAACTTTCTTTACTCCTTTTGTCTTACCTACATTCTCGGTCATATTTGGGAGTTTTTTAGTAGTGGTTGAATGGTCTGATTTGTTTGGAGTGTTAGCCGAATATTTGTTTGTGTTTGGATGGGTGGCTGAATGGGTTATAGTGGTGTTTTGGGTTCTGGCTGAATTTGATGGTCTTCTCCCATTATTCCTCACCTTGATATTTTTTCTCTATAGCCTCATGCTCACTTTTTAGCTTTATTTTATCATCATACACCTGTTTGGGTGTAAGAGGTACAAGAGTGATGGTTTTACAATCTTTTACAATGGTACATTTATTTTTAATCCCATCATGAATTGTCTTTCTATCATATTGCCATGGTCTCCCTAACAAGATGTGACTTGCTTATATTGGTACCACATCACCCAGAACTTCATCAATATACTTGCTAATAAAAATGAAATCATAACCTGTTTAGTCACTTTTACTTCACCACTATCATTCAGTCATTGCAATCTATATGGTTTAACATGTTTAACAATACATAAATTCAGTTTACTAACAATGGTGGTACTACAAACATTAACACAACTTCCACTATCTATAATTAAACTTCACACTTTGCTTTGTACATAGCAATGTATATGGAAAATGTTCTCCCTTCATCTTCCCTGACCTGAACCTGAAGTGTTCACCTTATAACCAAAGACTCCTCAACCGATAATGCTAACTCATCCTTATCACTATCTTCCAATGGTGGCATGCCTTCACGATTAGATTTGTTTATTTCATATTTGATATCACCATTATCTCTAATCATCATAATTATCTTGTTTGGACACTCCAAAGCATAATATCCATGACTCGGACACCTAAAATATTTAACATCACAAGTACATTTAGGTTGAGTTTCAGATTTACCTTTGTTACCAGTAGAGACATCAACTTTAGCCTTTGGTGGTTCGGCTTTGAATGGAACAAATGACCTCGGCTGGACAATACCTTCTTTCCTTAGATTCGGCTTCCAAGATGATGAAGAACCCAAATTAAATGTTGGTCGAACATGTCCTTTCCTAAGTTGTCTCTCCACCTTCATAGTCATGTGAACCATGTCCTCTAACTCCACATAGTGTTATAGCTCATCAACATTGGCAATGTCCCAATTCAACCCATTAAGAAATCTAGTCATAGTGGCTTCTTTATTCTCAATAATATTGGCATGAGCTATCTCCTTCTCTTTATAATATTCATCTACTGACTTATAACCTTGATTCAAACCTTATATCTTCATATATAAGTCTCTGTAGTAGTGGTTTGGTATAAATCATCTCCTTATTAGGACCTTCATCTCCCACCAAGTCTGAACTGGTCGCTCTCTATTCCTCCTCCTACTGATTACAATCCGATCCCATCAAATCAATGCATACTCTGTAAACTCAATGACCACCAATTTTACCTTTTTTTTTGTTCAGAATAACTATGGGAATAAAAAATCCAATCTACCTTTTTCTCTCACTCCAAATAACTCTCGGGATTGTTTTTACCTTGGAAGTTAGGAATTTTCAGTTTAATGGAGTTCAAGTCCCTGTCCATATCTTCATAATTCCCCATGCCATAGAAATTCACATTCCTCCTAGCCCTATTTGGTCCAAACCTAATTCCCTAGCCAGTAAATGCAAAATCATAGTCATCTTCATCCACATTTGCGTTTTCGTCAACAAACTCTTCAAAATCAGATCTAACATTTCGTACAACCTTACATACCATATTTCCTCGGTGATCAGCCTTACTATTATGTTGTTTAATGAATTCATCTCATCTTTCAGATCCTAGTACATCCTAGACAAGAGCTTGAGTTATTAGTCTATGGCTCGCTATTGGAAAGCAACATCAGCGTTTTATGTTGCTGATTTGTTGTTTTCAAACATTTTTTTAATCTGTAAAATTTGGTTAGTAGCACAAATATATCCTCACACCTCTTGTGTTTCACACAAAAATCAAGATTTTTCACTCTAATAAGCTCACTACGCCTTTTACCTCACAACTTGCTTTCTTTTGGTTTTTAAGGAACTGAAATCAACAAAACAAAGTCAGTAGCCTTCGTAGCGCAATCCAATTATAATTTTCAGAGTCAAGAATCAATACATCTATGAAAAACAAAGCAAAACAAAACTACGATTACGATTTTGAGAGTAGCAATGCAAATTCATAGGAATTGTGGACGAAACGAAGACACGAAATAAAATAAAAGCAAATATTAGTGAAAACAATTACTTGACTCCTAAATAACCCAATTATAATAGAAAAAAAGATTTGGACAAAAATAAATAGTAAGAATCACGTTTTGAAACTTGATGCAAATCTGACCTATTATATAATTTTTACGTAATAGAATTGAAACCAAGACCAAACGATATCGAAATGATCTAAAATTCAATATTTAGTATTTAGATAACAATCAAACAACAAATATCAGTTTATAGGTCATTCTCTTATGTCTAGGTATCCAAACTCCTTGTATGATCAGTTTGTGATAGTATTGGACCTTAGATTAAAACCTTAAGCAAATAATATAAAAATAAACTCAAATTTAATATATGTTGCAATTTAACCCCCTCTAGATAGAATATGAAGTTTCAATTGATTCTGAGGTGGTTTGCTTATAACCACTAAGAGTTGTGTTTCTGCGCAGAATTGAACTTTGAATTAAAACTTCAAGCAAAAAATATCAAAATAAGCCTAAATTTAATATATGGTGTGATCTCACCCCCAGTAGATAGGATAAGAAGTTTCAATTAATTATGAGGTGGTTTGCTTATAGCTCACTAAGAGTTGTGTTTATGCACCGAATTGAATCATCCTTCAAATTTCATATGATCTCTCTCTCTCTCTCTCTCTCTCTCTCTATATATATATATATATATATATATATATATGTGATTAGAGCCAGTAACAAGATGAAATATAACACTTTCTTTTTGCTTAGATGCTGCAGACACAAAGAATAAGAAGGTGAACAACGCAAACATTGAAAAACATAAAAGAACACTAAAAAAACAAAAATAACAGATGGATATGACCTTGTTTTGTAACCTAACTATAATACCAACTGATGCGAACCTCGTGATCACGCAGCCCACAATCAAGATTGAGATCTGGTCCTAGAAAGCCGAAATAGGTCTGCTAGGAGTGTGACACAATGAAAACCTACCCCAAGACACCAACACTATTAGAATGAAGTAGAATGACGCCACGAAGTCAGTTAATTTTCGATAAGTTAGATTCAGTTCATTTAAGAACTGAAGAATGCAAGAATCACTCTCACATGTTAAAATGAAAAATTCAGAAGTAATATTCATAAATGGCTATCAAAATTTAGGTTACATGAGTTTAAATAGTTCTTGAAAAATTAACCCTAATTGATCTACCCTAGTGGACTGATTTGACCCACTTACAAAACTGACCATAAAACCTTAAAGTAAAAAACTCATAACCTGGTCCAAACAACCGTTAGATCCTAGCTGAACACAAAGTAATATTAAGCCCAAACAAGCCTCAAGTTGTAGCTAACAAAATAAAATAAAGCTCATAATATTAAATCCGTGTTCAACTATGAGAAGAAGGGAAGGAAACACAATATTATTGAGATGATTCAAGGCTTATTTATAGCCTTCCATGAATCCCATTAATCCTAGAAACAAAAGGAAAAGGTAGCCACCCAATTTGTTTCCAAGTTGTAGAAAGATTCTTTGTTTCCTTTGCTGCCCTCGCCTTATAACCCGAATAAGGTTGGATTGGGCCTCTCTTGCACATGGATAAGATGTAAGAAGACCTCCTCTTGATACTCCAATGGGGCCTTCAAATCTGGCTTGGTCGAAACCTTTAAAATTAATGCATTCAATGTTTCTTTCAATGCCTTCATCTTAGACCGAGTCATTGGATCATTTGAAACATATAATGGGTCCTTGCTGATGTTTTTGGGCTAGTCCACATCAGTTTTGGTATTTTTAAAATGTGTCAAAATCCTTTGAAATTTTACAAACTTGTTGTAAAATCCATGCAATATTTTTTTAAAACATGCAAAAATATTTTAAATTTTCTTTGATAAATATGCTCAAATAATTTTAGAATTTTTGGCCACATGCAAGAAAAAAATATTTTTTATTATTTTATTATTTTTTTCAGGCTTTGTTTGACAAAAACCCATTTTTTCTTGTAATAAAACTACTCAAAATCAAGGTTGTCAATTCCGTTCCGTTTCGTCTGGAATGGCCGAAACATTTCATACCAATTTAAAAAATAGAACAATTTTTACCTCATTTCAAATCTCGGTTCGTTTTGGATTTTTCGGCTAAATTTTGGTCAGAATGTTCCAGTTTCATTTCACATGTTCTGTTCTAGGCTTGAAAAGTCATTGAATCAAATTGAACTCGGTTCAATTTGATTAACTAAACCACCCAAGTATAAAAAGCTCTTTTTCAATACTATTTTCAATAACAATGATATTAATTTTTGAAAATTAGATTTATCACTAATATATATATGGTTTATATTCATGTTGTTTTTTTCATATTTATACTTTGTAGGAATTTGAGCAAAACAAGAGATGTTTTAAATCCAATTAGCCTTGATAACAGTGACCTATTGAATGAATGGATTTGTAAAGAACCTAGCCTTTTTGTTGGAGATGATATAAGTTGGGAAACTATTGAAGTGCCTTTGTCTACTTTGATTTTAGAGGATAAAGAGATATGTTTTGATGACGAGAATGAGCTTGGTGGAAATGATAAACTATTGGAATGTTTAGTTGATGACTTCCCCTACATACCACCATAAGATCAAGATCCTTATTTCTATGATAATAATGGAGATGATGTTTGATTTATGTTTCTTTTGTGTTAAAATATTTTATTTTCATAATATTTTGATATTTTGTTTAAGTTGAATTACTTTAAATTAAAGATCTATTTAATTTTGACTATTTAGAAATATTTTAAATTGTAAAATTATATTTATTTGACATTGTACCTGTATTGCATAATATATAATTAATTTATCTTGAATTTGAATTATGTTTGTTGAATTATATATATATATATATATATATATATATATATATATATATATATATATATATATATATATATATATAGTACAACCCCGAAACGACACCTACTGAAATGGAATTGACAACCTTACTCAAAATAAGCCAAAGGGGTATTTGTCAAAAACACCCTTAAACCCAAAAAACCCTTAACGAAAATGGCAAACCAAACAGGGTACAAAACCCTTTGACCTAATTTTTTTTATTCAACCCAACCGAGTTGACCTGAAATTTTTGGTTCCACCATAAACGAAACTAAAAATCTTGATATGACACGAAAAAACCCAAAAACAAAACCAAAGAAAAAAAATATTAACACAAAAACTCAAAAATTCTTGAACAAAACAGATCAAACACCAAAAAAATAAATAACACGAAGAACACTTGAAACCGAACCCAGCAACGTGGGTTCAAAATCAGACCAGATTTGGTCATAATGAAGACACATACATATTGTAAATCATGCAAAGATCAATAATTTAGCATCCAACCACTTGGATTATCACTAAAACGTTACGATTTTGTCAAAATAGATTTCGGTTCTAAACTAAAATCCTATAATTAAAAGTCATTGAAATTATATTATTGATGCAAATAAACATTAGATTATTGGTTAATCATACATAAGGAAGGGTTTTAGACAAATAAAAAAAGGTCAAAATCATGTAGCTAAGAAAATGTTCTTGAGAAGAACACGAAGAACATATGAATAACATTCAACATGAATCCAACAACGTGGCTCTCAAACCAGATTAGATATAGGTAAACCAAAGTCATATAGATGTTGGAAATCATGCAAGGATCAATAATTTAACATCCATTCACTTCTATTATCATTGAAACATTATGATTTGACCAAAATGGATTTCGATTCAAAACCAAAATCCTAGGATTAAAAACCATTTAAACATGTATTGATGTGAATAAACACTAGATTATTGATTAATCATGCATAAGAAAGGTGTATATGCAAATAAATGGACCAAAATTGATCCAAATCTAGTGGCTTAGGCAATGTTCTTATTAAGAACACAAAGAACATTGGAATCTTGATTAAGCCTAGGGGAAAAAAAACTTAGTCATGCCTAGAAATGACAGCCATTGCCAAGCCTAGAAATGAGCATTTTTTGCTTCTAAAGCATGCCTTTTTTTAACCCGACAAGTCATAATATCATACACAAACATGTTTAAATAAAAAAAACTAACAAAAAACATCAAAATCAAATAAGAGGTATTGGATCTAAAAAAAAATTAAAACAGATTATATGTTCACATAACATGGATTCAAAATTAGTTTTCTAAACCTATTTTATGTATAAACAGACCTAACAAACCCATGGTAAAACACCCTTGCTTTAACATGCATAGCTTAAGTTAAAAAAAAAACTAAAACAATATTATATATCAAAAACAAACTTAAATAACAACTTTAATGTATCAAAAACACAAAAAAAAACTTCAAAATAAATATCATCAAATAAAAACACAGCAATAAAGAGGTGAATACAACATTACTTGTTAAGCATTCAAATATGTTTTCTATGCTTATAAACATAAATATAAAACAAAAGTAAATAATAAGAAAAAATCAAAAGATGGCCACAAAGGACGTACTTTTAGAGTAGAAAAGTATACTTAGAACAACTATTCTCTCTTTGTTTCTTTCTTTCTTTCTTTCTTTTTGAAATGTTTGCCTCTCATAAACTTGCAAAGCTAAGAAATCTTTTATTTGAATCCAACCTTACTCAATTTGAAGGTTTGTAGCTCTACATTCATTAGTTTGAAGTTGTCAACTCGATCAACTAAAACTGTCAAAAATAGAGGTCAATCGACCGAACGACGGGTCACTCACCTTTTCTTCTTTAAGTCTGAATGACGCGTCATTTAGGGTTTTTTATTTGAGAATAACAAATTTTAATTGAGGCCCTGTTCTTCCAATTTCTTTTTATTGCATCTATAATTGCCTTCAAACTTTTAATTTCATGCAATTTCACCCCTTGCCAAACTTAATTATCATCCCCTAAGTTGTTGCTTTTTTTTATTTTGATCTTTGGTTTTGAATTTATGCATTTTAACCCATTAATTGATCAACAAACTTTTAATTTTTTTAATTTGGCTATGATTTGGTCAATTTCAACCCCTATATTTACACACATTTTCCAATTTAATCATTGGTTTTGGATTTCTTCAATTAAGTCTCTAATTTTCCATCAAACTTCAATATTTATGCAATGAAACCCCTGATTTGACCAAATTAACTTCTAAAAATTACAATTCGACCCCTAGACTTTAATTTATTTCAATTAAAGCCAAAATTGACTTTAAAAAATAATTTTTCTTGCAATTAAGCCCATAATAAATTCAAATAAACCTTAAAAAAATTCTAATTGAGTTCTTAAACATCCAAATTTGAATTTTCCTCCTCAAATTGAATTTTTTTTACTAATAAAGTCTTCATTAGTTGAAAATATACTGTTAAAATTTTTAATCTTGTATATTTAATCTTCATCAACCATTTTTTGGCAATTTCCTAGGCGTTATGATATACTCTTCTTATTGATATACATATATATATTTTTTATTTTCTTCCAACCTTTTTCAATTATTTTTTATTTTCTCTTTTTTTTCTAAATTTTTTTGTTTATATGGGGCCCTAAAATGGGTAACAACAATTATTGCTATATTTTTTTACAAATAGTAAATTCTTTGCCTTCCTCCAACATAATTGAATTTTTTTAAGATAATTAAGTTGAGAACTTAAGTTTTATTTATAGTTAAACTTTGAATGCTACAAAATTATCTTGTATGAAAGTTCAATCTTTTTATTTATTTCATTAGCATGGTCATAATTTAAGCATTTATATCTGGTAAATAAACCAATTGTTAATTTTGATTTTAAAGAAGAGGAAAGAAATAAAGAAATTAAAACTGATTTTGACCTATAAAAATAGACATGCAAAGAAGTTATAGGAGTAAAATATGAGAACAAGATATTAAAGGGAAAAAAAGAATTGAGAGGGTTTTTAACCTTCTGAATGGAAGGTTTGAAACCCTGTGTTGAGGTTCAACCAATATTGAATATTTATGAAAAATTTTAAATAGTGGTTAGACATGATTAGGGTTTTGAGATTGCTGAAATTATAGGTTTTGTAGAGAGATGGGAGATGGTGAAAGTGGGTTCATTCTCCTGTTTTTGTTGGTTTGTCTTTGTAATAGCTTATTTACTTAGCAAGACTTCAAAAATCATCAACTTTCTGTAATGCATTAACCTACAATGTTGAACATGAATTGAGAGAAACTTTGGGTATTATATCATGCATTCCCTTCCTTAATTGGGCTCATCAAAATTATTACAATTTCTTATAAACAACATTACATTAAATGAATGGAAAGACTGAATTGATGAATGCTCATTATATTCATGGGACATTAATTTTTTATAGACAACGTTACATCAAATGTGGGCTTTGTGTTTTATAATTGTATGTGTTTACTTTTTTTATTAGGATTTCCTTTTAATGTTATATATATACTTTTTTATAAGAAAGAGTGAATTGTCATAATCAAATTAATCAAGGTCTTGTTATATATTATATGATGATATTTGACACCCTAATTATTATGATATTAGCGGCCTTGTTTGTCTGTACAAATAATAGAAAAATAAACCAAATTTTGATATCAGGTCAAACAATTAGTATTATTTTACTAAGAGAAAATGTGTTAAATCACATTATTAGGGATCATGATAGGAGTTGACTCAATGAAGAGATAATGTAGCAAAACAAATATTTGATGAGTGGAGAAGCAATTGTGCAACATTATATATATATATATATATATATATATATATATATATATATATATATATATATATATATATAATTGTAATGATATCATTTATATGTATTTTTATTTTAAAGCTAATGTTGAATATTATTATTTGAGATATTTGTTAATGTATTTGATATTATTTTTTGAATTTTAATGAGATATATAAATTGTATGTTTTTGTACCATCTTTAATTGAATTTTAGTTATTATCATTATTATGATCTCTAATATGTGTTTGGATTTATTTACGATAAGGATAAGGGAAAATAGGGACTATACTTGTATGGTTTGATGGAGAAAATGTTAAGTGATAATAAAGTTGAAGCATGCTAATTTAGACTTGGAATATTTGAAAAACTTGCAAATAAATGGAAAGGTACTGCAAAATATTGCAAGAACATGCATATAAGGTTGAATGAGGGAAATACCAAACTGCATCAAACATGTTTTTTTTATTATTATTAACGTGGGTATCCGGGTCAGTTTACGTGCACCTCGACTAATTTTATGGGCCCTAAAGTTAACGACTACATAAGCCTCTAGTAACTATCATATTAGCTAGGGGTGAGCAAAAAAACCGATAAACCGATTAAACCGAGAAAACCGGAAAAAAAAATAACCGAAAAAACCGAACCGAAAAAAAACCGAATTAACCGATTAAAAAATCACAAAAAAATTCTGGTTCGGTTCGGTTTCGGTTTCTAAAGTCTGAAACCGATTGAACCGAACCAAACCAGTTCAACCAGCCAACACTTAAAAAAAAAAAGTATAAATACAACATTTTCTAACCCTAAAATCACTTTTCAACTAGCCATCAGCCGCCCCTTCTCTGCATATCCCTCCCTCCCTTTAGCCTCCCCTTTCCTTTTTGTGCATATCCCTCCCTCCCTTTAGCCCCCCCTCTCTGCATATCCCTCCCAACCCCCCTTCTCTGCATATCCCTCCCCCTTCCCTTTACTCTCCTTTGCTTTGATTTTTCTCCCTTTCTTTACTCTTTGTAAACCTAAAGTTACAGGCTTTATGGGGTGCATGCATGATGTGGGTAAGTGCTAAGTTGTGGATTTTTTTCCCTTTCATTCCCTCCTTTTTTTTCCTGTTGTATTTCTTATCTTTTGCTTGTGTGGCTGCTGGTTTGGACAATTTGATCATACAAGTTTCAGCAAACAAATATGACATCTTTTCTTTATTATGCGTAGCAGAAGCTTTGGATTTGGAGGCTCTTGTTTTAATTGTGGGAGGTCGAGGCACAGAGCATCAAAATGCTCAAACAAGGAAGATTTTTAGTTGCCTTCTTCGACGTAGGGATTAGGAATTTTTTTGGGACTGTGAACAAGTTAGAATAATTTCAGTTTGAATCGGTTTGGAAGGGAAAAAAACCGAACCGAAATTAATCGGTTTGAACCGGTTTTCGAGTCGGTTCGGTTCAAAAAATTAAAAAAAATAAATCGGTTTGGTTGTTTATTTTGATTCAAAACCGAACCGAACCGGAAACGCTCAGCCCTAATATTAGCAACTATAAGGTTTGAACTTGAGTTTCAAAGAAGAACACCAGACATATTATGGTTGGAATGATGATAAAAAATGTATGAAAGTGGATAACAAACAAGTCTTAAATGAGAAGGTTGTTGAACAGCGAGTTGTGCTGCAGTGATGGTTAGAAGTGGTGGGGCAGCTGGTGGCAAGGCTGCTTAGAGATGGGTGAGCAGTATGGGGTTGCTGGTGGCGCGGCTGGTCGGAGAGAGTAAAGGGGGATTGGTGATTGGTTATGAATGAAAGCTGTCGCCAGAGAAAAAGGAGTAGATTGTGATTTTTTTTTTTGTTTTTTAGTAACACACATAAGGAAACTTTGAACATTATATCAATTATAATAATATATAATATTTTAATTTTTTTTATTAATTGAGTTTATAATTTCTTGATTTATATATAAAATGTAATCAATATTTATATAAACAATAAAAAGATATAAGATATAATTTTTTAAATATAAAAAAAATGTTACCACACTTATAATTTTATATCCTTTTCTTTTCTTTTCTGTTTTCAAAAACAAAGGGCTGAAAAGAAACAAATATATATTTACTGCACAAGCGTATTTAGTATTATGATATATTATATTCTTAAAAAATATTTTTATTAGAAAATATTTTCTAAATATTTTCACGTCACAATAAAAAAAAACAGTTTATATATTTTTAAAATATATTCAAAAACAAAAATGACCACATTCATACATTCTGTCGTTTAGAGACAAAATGGGAAGAGAGTGGCACAAGTAAAGTCAGGAGTGGAAATATCAATTTCCTCTCATATAATAACAAGTTCATCACTCTTCTCCACTCTCAAAACGCGATCCTCTCACTCAGGTGATATTTGCTCCTCTTTCCTAAACCTGAAAAAAAAAAGAAAAAAAAATCGAGAGATCTTTCTAAATTTCAAGCACCGCACCGATATAACCGTATCAAAATGGATAACACAGGTTCGTTCCTCCCGCACTCATTTCTTCCGAATCCACTCTGAACCGTTTCATTTATTGCTGTTAATTTTCCGATTCCGATTTTACTGTTTCTTAATAATTCAATTCTTCTTGATTGAATTTGTTAATCATGGTTGCATCAACTGCTATTAATTTTATTTTGAGCTGTTTTTTTATGGTCCTATTTTTTGTTTTAGATATTTCTGAACTTAATTAATTAGGAATTTTTGACACACTTAGGAGCGAATCCTCAAGGCATAGTAGTTCCGCCAGTTGAAGGTGTTGCTGGAGGAGGAACAGCTTATGGATGGAATGATGGCGGTGGCGTACATTTTTCAAATTCTTCACCCAGAGGATCAATCGATCCCTCTGAGGTTTTAACTTCAGATTTAGTGCATGTTTGGTGCTTGCCTAGCACTGCAAATGTTGGACCGCAAGAGATTCCCAGTAGACATTTGGAGCCTGTAAGTTTTATTTAATCTGCATTTGTAATGCGTGTCTGGTGTTCGTCTTGTTGAGAGGATATGCTGTTTATATGTGGAATTTGTTTAGCCTCACCATTGGATTTGGCTGATTGCTCACGTAGTGCAAACTAGAGATGATTATGTGTGGATAATAAAAATTTTCGGTTGTCTTAATGTGGCTAATAGTTGTATGCTTTGCGATGCCTACTTGATATTTTAAATGTCTCAGATTGTAGGATTTATTAATAAATGCTGGTAGGTTTAGATTTTGGCTTACACTGAAAAATTTTTAACGGAATTGTCTGCGACCTTGATGTTTTGTGGTATGTTTGTTTTGGGAATCAAAAGTAAGTGCTGTCTTTTTGGTGTTATAGTACTCTGTCTTCTAATATTAATTTTACCTTGAAGATAAATCTTCTGGCAGCTAGAAATGAGAGAGAAAGTGTTCAAATTGCTTTACGCCCGAAAGCTACTTGGGGTGGTTCTGGCAGTGCAGGGGTTGTGCAGGTTCAGTGTTGTGACTTAACCTCCACATCTGGTGATCGGTGAACTACTCAGAGCAATATAGTTCTTTTTGTAGCTTGATGATCTACTACTCTACTAGTTCTTGGTTTTTCTGATATTGACTGTGAACAGGTTGGTCGTTGGACAATCCATAACATTGCGGAGAGTGGTTTCTATATTAGGTGTCCCAGATGCTCTTGTGCCTCTAGATCTTCCAGTTAGTCAAATAAACCTAGCTCCTGGGTATTGCCTTCATCATTGATTGTGTGTTATTCATTTAATGCAGCGTGAAGAAATTCCAAGTGATTTCTTGCAATGAGATTGAGGTGGTTTTGTTGTTTTCCCTTTGCTGCAGAGAAACAACTGCACTTTGGGTTTCCATTGATGTTCCAAGTGCACAGCCACAGGGTCAATACGAAGGGGAGTTCTTCATCACCGCTATAAAAGCAGAGGCAGAGTAATACATATCTGTTTTGATTTAATCAATGATAGCCATATGCTCCTTGTTTAATGCATAAAGTTTCTATGCTGAAATTATTGCTGTCGAGTTTTAAATAAGCTCAGTACTTTCCCATGTATGACTCCTGTTATTTAATGCTAGTAAATATGGACATCAAGTTACTTATTATAGTTGATTGAGTCCTCCACAGATCTCCATCACAGCGCTTGGGAAAAGCTGACAGGTATCAGCTGTACTCGGAACTTAGGAACTGTCTTGACATCATGGAGCCCGATGAAGGAAAACCATTGGATGAAGTGGTAAATATTTGAATCAATCATCATCATCATTTTCTTAACCCTGTGATCACAAGCAATTCATATCAGCAATTGTTTTTTAGGTAGAAAGAGCCAAATCTGTGACTACATCTTTAAGAAGGGCTCTTCTATCTCCAGTATTTTCTGAGTTCTCTACAGATAATGGACCAGTTGATATGATGGATGAAGATGCTATTTCAAACCTAACAGTTCGTGTCAAGCTAAACTTGACTGTTTGGGACTTCGTACTTCCAGCAACTCCTTCACTTCCTGCTGTATTTGGTGTATCCTTATCTTCTTGAACCTTAATATTACCAAATTTGAAATTGGTGATACTCTGAATTTATTGTTGTGAGGTTGGCCTTCACAAATTCCAATATTTATAGAAGTCAAAATTGCCATTCTCTGAATGTTTATCTGAGTTTCCTCTTGATATAAGCTGTACATTTTCTGTAATGATGTAATTATTACAAGTCTTCCTAGTAGAAGTGCAACATGGTGGAGCTCAAAACAAACAGGGGCACAGGTCAGCCATGTGTAAGACTTAATTCTAGCAAACCTGAATTGAACTGTGCTGAACATAACCAAAGTCAAAGCCCAAGCTCATTTGTAGGTGACGAGTGATATGCCTTCTTTCATAAACAAGGACAGTTACCTTTATATATATGAGAAATGATAATGATCGTATGCTTATATTTTATCACATGAGAATGGGATAACAGAAGAAGCAATTTGCAAATGCTATTGCTGCTCACATACTTAGGCATTACCAACAGAACTTCATGGTAGATGATGGCATAATAAGTATCAATTTCTTGGTCGTCTTGTCTTTTTGAAATTCAATTTTTGTATGCTGCTAAAAAGATGTGATAACTTTCAGTGTTGAATTCCTTACCTTATTTAGATATCTGATACTGTAATTGAGGATCGTTTTGGTGTTGAACATGGAAGTGATGAATGGTATGAGGCTCTGGATCAACATTTCAAGTGGCTTCTTCATTATAGAATCAGTCCATATTTTTGCAGGTGGGGTGGCAACATGCGTGTTTTGACATACACTTGTCCATGGCCAGGTAACTTGGTTGAGAAAAATGAAGATAAGCATGTACTTGTTCAACATTTTGCAAATGCTAATAGCTCTCTCTCTTTCTCTCTCTTTTATGTTACAGCTGACCATCCTAAATCAGATGAGTATTTTTCAGACCCAAGATTAGCAGCATATGCAGTACCATATAGTCAAGCAGTCCCTGGGTATAGAATCAGTTGTCTCTCCTCGCTTCTATCTAGTAGTTTGATGTAAAAACTAATGAGCTTCCATATAATTTTAATCTGAAACTGTAACAGTGCAGCACAGGACTACTTGCAGAAAGAAATTGACATCTTGAGGACAAAGTCTCACTGGAAGAAAGCCTATTTTTACTTGTGGGATGAGGTATCAACACTAATCCATTTGGGGATAGATTGCGTGTATGCATCCCATGTCATTGGGTAGTGCCCTTGATTCTACCTTCATCGGTCTATTCTCCTTTTTCGTTTCTGATAATTTGTTTACTTGAAAATTGAGAAGGCGGAAAAGAGAGAGTAATTTCAGAGTGTTGTAGCATTTCATGATTATAAGACTTGCTTACATATCAAGATGATATGATGTCTCCATTTGATCTCCTCTGCATGTGCTCTAAACTCTTTCAATTTGGGATGACAAATTACGAAAACTAGTGCCTTTCAAAACCATTTCTGCTCTCTATCTCTACACTTTTGAGAAGCAAAATAGTATATGTATTATCTTTCAGTGTGGTGTCTTTGGCATTATCATTAGACAATTTAAAAATTTTAACTGCTCAATTTGTATAATGCCTTTTGATTTATAACCAATTTCTTAGGGTTCATGCAACATGTCTCCTTCATAACTAATGTGATTCCCATACATCATGGCAGCCTTTGAATTTGGAACAATATGATATGGTCCGCAGCATGGCCAGTAAGATCCATACTTATGCTCCTGACGCACGTGTGTTAACTACGTACTATTGTGGTATGAATTCACTAATTGCTCTCTGATATGCTGATAATTAGTTTCTGTTCCAATTTATTCATGCTGAATGATTTGTTGGGCTGAAACTATAGCTTGACCATTAATTCAGCCATTAGTTGATTATGGTTATGTTTTAACATGTTGCTTTCTCTTCATCAAGGACCAAGCGATGCACCCCTTGGGCCTACTCCTTTTGAGGCTTTTGTGAAAGTGCCAAAGTTTCTGCGCCCACATACTCAAATTTATTGTACAAGGTATTGGGGTTGGTTACTTCCTTGCATGCAAGTTACATATTTTTGTATGCGTGCATACCGCTTATGTTTGTGATTTCGCACACATGCATGCCATTTTTATACTTGTGTTGTCAGTTGGGCATCGGTGCTTTTATATTATTAATGTCGTTTATATGCCCCCACCAATATGGCTCTGTATTTCAGGAATGTACCGCACCTCCATTGCACCATCCAACAGGGAAGTTGCATCAGATTTGGAATCATATGACCATATTCAGTTTTTATGGAATTGTTTTTTGTCTGAGTCGATGCATAGTTTTTCAATAGCAAGCGACCCTCTTTGCTGTCCATATGGATTCAAATAAGCTTATCAGTGGGATATGGCCTGCTGTAGCTATTTAGATCTAAGAACCAGATAATTTTGCTCCATTTTTTGGAGGGAACTCCAGTTAAGAGTGAGATTTGGAAATATTTTGACTGTTCTTGTTATGGTCCTTGAACTGAACTTAGATGGGCCTTGCTGTGCATGACTTGGTATGTACTACCAAATGTACTGCATAGGTATTTACTAGCTCAGTGATATAATGATTAACCGTGGCAAAGAAGAGAAGCTGTTTTTATAAATTGATTAGCAGACTTATCTGATATTTCTTGATATGTTGATGAATGTACCTCATATGTTGTGTGCCTAAGGCTACAACTTGAACTTCTTATCTCACTACTTTATTGGTTGGCAGTTATCTTGAACTGACTTTCAATTAGATGCATAAGGTTATTTGGGACATGTTTGTACTATATTTCATATAGCTAAGATCTTCTAATGTTCTAAAGGATGTAATTTATATATTATCAGAAAAAAGGAGGAAGAGGTGTAGTTTACTTTTCAATTTTCTCTGCAGTGAGTGGGTGCTTGGTGATCGAGAGGATCTGGCCAAGGAAATTGTCTCTGAATTGCAGCCAGAGAATGGTGAGGTAATAACCAGTGCCGTGCTTTCCTTCTAAAGGACAAAAAAAGCTATACTAAAAATATGATGGTCCTTATTCTGATCCTGTGACGATGAACTGATATCTGTATTTGAGAACTAAACAACTTTAGTAACATTCTTGTTATCTTTATCTTTTTCATTGAGTTTTAATTTAATATTGTTCTCAGTGTAAATTATTTATGAAGGAATTGAATTTGACCTAGGCATGCTAAATAATCCCTGTTTAGTTAAAAAAGCGTGCATATCCATAGTTTTCTAACGAGCTTTGTAACTGTGGCTGGTGAATGGTTCTTTTGTTCTTGCTGTCATATAAAGGGAAGTAGACAGATTGTAGTATTTTCAGCTGGTTAATAGGACCACTGGTTACAAATCTCTGCTAGTATACGAAGCAAAAAATAGCTTCAATCTGACACTATGATGTATTCTAATTGGTAATTGGATGTTATTCAGTACTGCTTAAGTTTTTTGGTCACCATTTTTATACAAAAGCAACCATGCTAGGCTATAAAGTTTTAATCTCTGGGGCTCTAATTTTTATTTTGATGGGTATAGTTTTGTGATTTATTTCATTGTTCTTTCTGGGACAGTAACATGTTTTAGAACTTGAATGTGTAGCACTTGTTTTTAGTGCCATGTATAGTTATTCTGAAGCAAAGCCTGCTTATTCCTTCTGCAGGAATGGTGGACATATGTGTGTTTGGGACCCTCTGATCCTCATCCTAATTGGCACATTGGGATGCGTGGTACTCAACACCGTGCTGTGTTCTGGCGTGTGTGGAAAGAAGGCGCAACAGGTTTTCTGTACTGGGGTGCCAACTGCTATGAGAAGGCTACTGTTCCTAGCGCAGAGGTATTTTCATTGCGTCTCATTCATTCATAGAATAGAACGACAGTTGTAAATTTCTGCTTTCCTATTCTTTTTCTCTGACTTTGAAATGTTTGCCTTTGAGCACAGTAGGGCGTGACATACTGCCAGTTATAAAACCTTACTTTCTTTTTTCTTTTTCTCTGACAATGAAATGCTTGCCTGCAAGCAGATAAGCTTCAGGCGTGGTCTACCTCCAGGTGATGGAGTTTTATACTATCCAGGCGAGGTGTTCTCATCCTCCCACCAGCCAGTTGCATCTGTTAGACTAGAGCGCATACTAAGTGGCTTGCAGGTAAGAGATATTTAAGTGATCGTTCATTTGTTTGGGTTCAGATCAGAGCACGGTTTGCTGCTATGAGAGTTCCTAACAAGATCCCCAGGATTTTATTTTCAAAATAAAATCTTTTCAAGTTGTTTTTGTTTTTTTAAAAAAATGAAAGTAATCTGATCTCATGCTAGGATCAATATATTTTACATGTTACCTGAATATTTCTTTTAAGATTCTCTATGCTAAAGTTGGAATCTTGGTACTTGTGTCATGGCTGTAGTGATTGAAAATTATCAATGCTTGACTCCCTCTCCCTCTCTCTCTCGCGCACGCGCATTTGAGAAAGATAAAAGTTGTTCATGGATAGTGCTGGGTTTTTCTCTAATACATGTTTCTGGTTTTGATGATCTTTCACCTTTTATTCTATCAGGACTTAGAGTACCTGCAACTCTATACTTCAAGATATGGAAGGGGTGAAGGGCTAGCTCTTCTGGAAAAGACAGGCATGTATCTAGGTCCTGAACGTTATACTTTAGAGCACACGCCAATCGATGTCATGCGGGGTGAGATCTTCAATACGTGCCGATCATGAATAGATGGTTGTGTTCTCATTGAGTTTATTGTTTTTGTAATTATCCATAGAAACTTTTTGTATGGTAAAGGATGAAATGGTTTGTGCAATTGCATAAACTCTTTCCACTTTCAACGCATAGTTACATGCAGTGCTTTGCTGGTGGTGCCGAGGCAAAAGTAATTCTGGACGGTAATATGATGGTATATTCGAAGAACCATTGCATCTTATTGCGCTATGATTCTCCCGGCATGACGTGCACCTGCCATTGCCCTTCCAGGAGTCATATTCCTTTGGAATTGCCTCTTGTTGTATTGTTCTTTCTCTCACCTGCTTTCAACTATAGAATTGAAACCATCAGCAGTCATATGCTAGGCGTACTTGCATCCTCGATCTTCAATGTGCAATCCATGCTTTCATCTTTATGCATCAAAAGCTTTTTCTACCAAGGTTGAGGTCTTTTTGATACGAGGTTCAAAAAGAAATTTCCGAAGACGTAAAAACTCCGTTCCCCAGTTGGAAATTATCAAAGTTACAAGAGCCACATAAATTAGTTTTCTGCTGCTGCTTTACTAGCCAGTTGTTCAGATTTTAATAATTCCTGGTGCGTTTTACTTGATTAAGCGGTTGGGATGAAGTCTGATACGATCAAGGAAAAAAGTTGACTCGATCATATACACAACAACCAAAAGGGTAACAGCCATCCTCTACTTCCCCAATTGCATAAGCAACGGCAGTGAAAACGTTGACTCCATTCAGCTCTTGGTCAACTCCTTAAAAACATGTACTCTCCTGTATAGTACTAGTAGAGCAATTGACCTGGGCAATCGAAGATAGTATCTGACCCCGCAATGTACTGTATCAGAATAGCAACTAGGGCTCTTATAGACGAAGCCCCTCTCTAGAAGGAGAAAAGGTATGGAAAGGAGTGTTGTAACCATCAAGATTGAAGGTGCGCTTACTGGAATCGGAAAAGCAACCTGAAGATAATCAAATTGGTGATCATTGCTTTGTGCACCTAGCACTCATTTCTACTTTTTAACATCATTATGGTATTGTTGGGAGTAGTGGTTCTTCAAAGTATTTTGTTTAAAAATGTATTAAAATAATATTTTTTTATTTTTAAAAAGTTATTTTAATATTAATATATCAAAACGATTGAAAATAAAAAAAATTAAATTTTTTAAAAACATTTTTAAATCATAAAAACAAGTTTTGTTTGAGCTTTTATCGTTAACTAGTAGCTGCACATTTTTCCAGCACTTTCTGTTTGGTCCATCATGAGGTATTAGAAATGTGTATTATGTGCTTTCAGTTTCGTTCGGCAATGAAACTTGTCGAGAGTGGATTGCTTTAAAATTGAGTTAGTAAAAGGTTTGTTCTCTAATTGTTTTTACTGATTTTGAACGGATAGGTCCTGGATTTACATCCTTAGTCATCATTCCCGAAACACAAGGCACGAGGCATGAGGCAAAGGGTAAAAGAAAGTACACTTGTCAAGCGTGACTCATAAACCTAACGGGTTATTATGCATACAAAGTTTTAGCGCAAATTACATCTCTTAGCTATACATATCATGTGAACAATAATGAAATTAAAAATAAAAAATAAAGAAAGAATTCAAAAAAATCAGTCATTAAAATAAACTCATCATCGGGTAAGGAGATTAAAAAAACTTTATAGATTTTTTTTACTACATTGCTTCCAATCAAGTTAAATTTTTTATAGACATGAGAAAATATTTAATTGTTGTTAATGTGTTTTTAGTAGAAAAAAATAAAATTATATATAGAAATTAGCTTAATGTGACCTAGTCAATTTGATAGATTCAAAGACAACTCGGATAATCAAGAAAAATATAATTTAAATAAAAAAACCAGGCGACATTATTTTTCAAGTATTAAAACGACAACATATTAAATCAATCCAGATTAACTTGGGTTAACCTACCAAATCTGCTACTCAGGTCATGAGACTCTGATAACCCTATAGAAAGCAAATTAAAAAAAAATATTAAATTCAATCCCCAATCAACCTAATGTTGAAAAATTCAATTAAAAAGAAAGAGCTCATTCGACCTAGATTAACTTTTCAAACTTGGGTCATAAGAACGTGATAACCCCATAAAAAGTACATTGAAACAAATTATAAATCTCAATTCACAATCAACCTAACCTAATGTTGAATGATGAAATTACAAAAAATAATAAAAATAAAAAGACATAAAAAACCACCCAAGTTAACAAAACAAACTCATGACCTGAGTGATAAGACTAGAAAACCTCATAGAATGCATATTAAAACAAATTATAAAGCATAATTCTCATTCAACCTAATATTGAAGGATGAGATTGAAAAAAAAACCACCTAAAAAAAGAAAAAAAAAACTAAGTCAATCGGCTTAACCCGCGTCTCGAGTTATAAGACTGTGATTACCCCCATAATAAGCAAATAAAAAACAAATTATGAAACTCAATTCTCAATCAACTCGATGTTAAAGTATTCAATTGAAAATAAAATCAAATAAAAAAAGACAAAAATAATGACTCAAGTCAACCCAGATTAACCTGATAAACTTGAATAAGAAGATCAGGATAACTCCATAAAAAAAAAAATTGAAACAAATTATGAAGTTTAATACCTAGAAACCTAATATTGAAGAATGAAATTGAAAGAGAAAAACAAGCTGAACACTAAAAAAATAAACAGTTCTCAATTTTTTTTTAATTTTTTAGGACTAAAGTGCATGATGCCTTAACATTTCATTGGTTACTGCTACAGTGAAATGCCAAGGGATTTTAATATATTACTAGATAATTGTTTATGCTACATTATGGGTTGGATTGAATTTTTTCTGAACATAAAAAAATATATAAGTGTTGTTAATGAGTTTTTTAGTAGAAAAGAAATTAAAACTATATAATGATTGAATTAATATAACATAATCAACTTGGCAGGTTCAAAGACAACTCGGATGACCAAGAAAAATATAGATCGACTCGGATCAACTCAGGTTAACTTGTCAAATTTGCTACCCAGGTCATGAGACCCTAATAACCCTATAGAAAGCAAATTAAAAAAAAATATTAAACTTAATTTTCAATCAACCAAATGTTGAAGAATAAAATTGAAAACTAAATTCAACTAAAAAAACAAGTTGAGTTGACCCAGGTTAACCTTCCAAACTTAGGTCATGAGATCGGGATAACTCTATAAAAAGCACATCAAAACAAATTATGAAACTCAATTCACAATCAACCTAATTTTGAAGGATGAAATTAAAAAAAAATAACACAAAAAACAACCCAAGTCAATAAAACAAACTCATGACTCGGGTGATAAAATCAAAAAACCTTATAAAATGCACATTGAAACAAACTATGAAGTCTAATTCTCAGTCAAACTAATATGGAAGGATGAGATTGAAAAAAAAAAAAACTCAAGTTAACTAGCTTAACCCGTGACCCGGATTATAAAACTATGATAACACCATATAATTGTTGGTGCTATGTTGTGGGTCGGGTTAAATTTTTTCTAGACATCAAAATATTTAGGTGTTGTTAATGTGATTTTTAGTAGAAAAAATTAAAATTATATAGGGATTAACTTGATATGACCTAGTCAACTTGACAGGTCTAAAGATAACCCAGATGACCGAGAAAAATATAGTTTAACTCAAAAAAATTAAGACATCTTTTTTGAAGTATTGAAATAATAACATATTAAATCGACTTAGATCAACTCGGATTAACCTACCAAATATGCTACCCAGATCATAAGACTCTGATAATCCTATATATATTAAACTCAATTATCAATCAACCCAATATTGAAGAATGGAATTGAAAACTAAATTAAATTAAAAAAAGTTGTGCCGACCCAAGTTAACCTTTCAAACCTCGGTCATGAAACCGAGATAACCCAGAAAAAGTACATTGAAACAAATTATGAAGTTCAATTCACAATCAATCCAATTTTAAAGGATAAAATTTTAAAAAAATGACACAAAAAACCACCAAAGTCAACAAAACAAACTTGTAACCCGGGTGATGAGACTAGAAAAACCTCATAGAACGCACATTAAAATAAATTATAAAGCTTAATTTTTAGTCAATCTAGTATTGAGAAAAATCAACTAAAAAAAGGAGGAAAAAAAACTCAAGTCAACCAGATTAACACATGACCGAAGTTATAAGATTATGATAACCTCATAGAATTGTCTGAGCTACATTGCGAATCGAGTTTAATTTTTTCTTGATATAAAAACATATTCAGGTGTTGTTAACGTGTTTTTAGTAGAAAAATAAATTAAAACTATATAGGAATTGACTTGATGTGACTTAGTTGAATTGACAGGTCCGAAAATAACTCAGATGACCGAGAAAAATGTAGTTTAACAAAAAAAATCAAGACGATATTTTTTTTAAGTATTGAAACGACAACTTATTAGATCGACTCAAATCAACTCGGGTTAACCCGTCAAATTTACTACCCAGGTCATAAGACTCTGATAACCCTATAGAAAATAAATTAAAAAAATATATTATTAAACTCAATTCTCAATCAGCTCAATATTAAAAAATAAAATTTAAAACTAAATTCAACTAAAAAAATGAGTTTTGTCAACTCAAGTTTACCTTTCAAACCTAAGTCATGAAACTGTAATAACCCCATAAAAAGCACATCGAAACAAATTATAAAACTCAATTCATAATTAACCTAATTTTAAAGGATAAAATTAAAAAAAAAACACAAAAAAAACCACATAAGTCAACAAAACAAACTCGTGACTTGGTGATAAGACCAGAAAACCTTATAAAACGCACACTGAAACAAATTATAAAATCTAATTCTCAAACAACCTAATATTGAAGAATGAAATTGAAAAAAAAATCAACTAAAAAAAAAGACAAAAAACACAAGTCAACTGGCTTAACTCGTAACCTGGGTTATAAGACCGTAATAACCCCATATATTTGTCTGCACTATGTTGCTAGTTAGGTTAATTTTTTTCTGGACATAAAAAAATATTCAGGTGTTGTTAATTTATTTTTTAGTAGGAAAAAAAATTAAAACCATATAGGGATTAAATTGATGTGACCTAGTTGACTTGACAGGTACAAGACAACTCAGATGACCGAAGAAAATGTAGTTTAACACAAAAAAAATTAAGAAGATATTTTTTTTAAGTATTGAAACGGCAATATATTAGATTGACTCAGGTTAACTTGTCAAATCTGCTACCCAGATCATGAAATCCTGATAACCCCATAGAAAAAAAAAATTATTAAACTCAATTCTTAATCAACTCAATGTTGAAGAATGAAATTGAAAACTAAATTCAATTGAAAAAATGAGCCGAGTTGACTTAAGTTAATCTTTCAAACCTGAATCATGAAACTGAGATAACCTCATAAAAAACATATTAAAATAAATTATAAAACTCAATTCACAATCAACTCAATTTTAAATGATGAAATTACAAAAAAAATGAAAAGCAAAGGCACAAAAAACCACCCAAGTCAACAAAACAAACTCGTAATCTGGGTGATGATACCAGAAAAACGTCATCGAATGCACATTGCAACAAATTATAAAGCCTAAACCTCATAAAACGCATATTAAAACAAATTATAAAACATAATTCTCAACCAACTTAACATTGATTGATGAGATTAAAAAAGAAACCAACAAAAAAAAGAAAAAAAAACCCAAGTTAACCGGCTTAACTCGTGATCCGGGTTATAAGACTGTGATAACCCCATAAAAAGCAAATAAAAAATAAATTATGAAACTTAATTCTCAATCAACTTAATGAAGGATTAAATTAAAAATAAAATCAAATAAAAAATGACAAAAACAATAACTCAACTCAACCTAGATTAACCTGTCAAACCTGAGTAAAGAGATTGAGATAACTCCATAGAAAGTTAATCGAAATAAATTATAAAGTCTAATACTTAGTAAATCTAATGTTGGGTAATGAAATTGAAAAAAAAATATTGAACTCTAAAAATAGTTCTCAATTTTTTTGTTTTTTAAAATTATTTTTCACTTAAAAATATATTAAAATATATATTTTTTAATTTTTAATATTAATATGTCAAAACTATAAAAAAATTACTAAAAAAGTTAATTCGATGTTATTTTAAATTAAACGTACTTATAAATATACCCAACACACTCTCAAAACGCTCACGTAGACTAGAGTTTGGACTTTGGATGAGTAACTGATTGATGAAGTTTGCAATGGCCACAACACGAAATACAGTGAACAGGTAGACATGGGATCAGTGCTCTGCTATGAATAGCTGAGTAGGTGCCTGTAAGCACTGGAGGACTTAAAGGACCATTTGTCATTAGCTAAGAGTACTGTCACGTACTGCCTACAAACAATGACAATCGAGCCTACTCTTTCCTTTATCCAAAAATGCCCCTGAAATTAAACCTTTCTCCTGTTTTTGCCACTATCTTGTTTTCTCTGCAACTCTTTGCTTGCAAACAAAGGTAGGTTAATTTTCCAATAAACGATGTGCTCAATCAATCAAACATTTATTCTTTACTTAGGCAAAATAGCTGTGTGAAGCTAATTAAATGAAAATCGGACAAGGGTTTTAATGCTCTTCAAATTACGAGAAAGCCACTAAATGGGGACTAACAGCAAACGTTGTCTTTTTTTGCCTCGCTCGTCCTTATCCCTCATATATATATATATATATATATATAGTTTTAGTTTTGTTGACCCCCTAATGTGAACATTGTTAACCCCATAAAACACATTTATTAAGTTTTGATAATAAGTGATGGATACAAATAAAATGAACCACGTATATCCTCCAAAATAAACATAAAGAAATCATTTAAAAGAGAAAAAGGCTCAAAAAATATCAAAGAAACATGGGCGTTACGCTGTCATGTCCGAGCCCAGCATGTTTAGGTCTAGGCAACGTGCCTTGACTCATATTTCATCTCTAATAGGCTCAGACACCTTTCCCGAGCCCAACACTCGCTAGAGAATTTTTTTTGGACCTCATGCGGGTCTCTTAATATTTTTTACGGATCTAATACATATTATTTTGAGTAGAATACAACTTAAAATATCACAAGGATAAAATTACACTTCAGCTACTACTCTCCGCAAAAGGATAAAATTCATGAGCTATAAATACACCATGAATTCATAAAGTCAAAAGTTTACAATCTCTTCATTCTCAATATTGTTAGCATATATATATATATATATATATATATATATATATATATATATATATATATATATATATATTCAGAATTTATCTCTCTGAAATATTATTGCACTTTCTCTCTCTACAAAGTTATTGACTTTAACATCAGAGAGTTCTCACATCCATCAAAAAGAATCTTTTGCAGATACCAGCTACTGATCACTTGGCTTTCTAAACACCACCTGCTACTACCAGTTACTGGCTACCTGCCTTACCAGACATTACCTGTTACCACTTACCAACCTTTTAGGTTTTCCATATCAAGTCACCAGATACCTTGACTATAGAGAATTGACTGAATTGCTTGAACTAAGAGATCAACCAATTATCCAACACATTAGCCTTATTCTTATACATCTTGGATTTTAGGACTCATCAATTGACATCAACTGATAAAAAAGCCATCGATTTCTGTCAAAAGCTTTTGACATTTCCATGCCATTCCATGATACACAACCAAGACACATATGAGACAAAACACAGGAAAATCTACTCGTTACCACGAACACGTCTACTCAACCAAACCTTTAACAACTCATTAGTCAGGTGCAACTTCTCACTTAAACCGTGTTGACAACCCAAGGTCAAAATCATTACTTGCCACCTCGATAAGTGTTGCTCCCTCGATGACATATAACGCCCTAGTGCCACAACCACTGGCCGCACTGGGCACCCGTAGACGATCACACTACTCCATGAAGATTAAATTTAATGACAATCGTGAGAGTCCCTTAAAGGGTTGCTCACGCCATTGTTATACTCATGTATAAAACCAGTACTTCGAATGTCCTTCCCCTAGCTATCGTGAGATGGAAACCGGTTATCGTAACCATCGTTCTATGTCAAACTCCTCGGGCTTCCAAGAGCCTAACAAAAAAAAAAAGACTAAGAGAAGATCTATACACGAGGATACCTAGGAGAATGACTACAACCCTTATCAGTTGAGGGGTTCTTTCTTGTCCAAATGAGTATTGAATAATTGACTCCTTAAGAACTACATTTCCACAAAAATGAGTTTAGAAAACTATGATGGTCTGACCAACCCAAAGGAGCATGTATAGAATGTACAAGGTGACTTAAAGTTGGTCATCCAGGACAATAACTCAATGTGCAAAATCCTCCCTATAACCTTCTGAGAGTTTGCACGTGTATTATACAATAATTTAGAGTCAAGCTCCATTGATGAGTTTAGTGACTTATGTGCTAAGTTAGTGACATGTTTCAGAATCAACATACTTGTCAAGAAAAGCTCGACGAAACTATTTGGTTTTACCTAACAAGAATGCGAGCCTACATGAATGATCATCAACATACCCACCAAGAAAAGCTTCGTGAAATTATATGATTTTACCAAACAAGAAAGTGAGTGTACATGAATATATTTGAAGAGGTTCAATGAGGAGATGGTTAAGGTGGAAGAATTGCTTAAGTCAATAGCTTTAGAAGTCCTGATAGGGAGGGTAAGGGAACATACTCTCCTGAGAAAATTTTATGCTTTACTAGACAAAAGTTTGCTTAAGGTGAAACAAGTCATGAAAAATCACATACAAGTGGAATAGACTGATTTGCTATAACATGGATCTCCTTTTTATTACATGAACAACTACGAACCTTCTAAGTGAAATCATTCTTCTAGTAGAGATGAATGAATTGTTTGAATTAAAAGATTAACTAATTATCCAATATATCAGTTTTATTCCTAAACATTTTAGATTTTGTGACTCATTAATAAAAATATGTCTTTTACTTTTATGATATGAATCAAATTATAGAAAAAATAAATAATCATATAATTTAAATATAATTAATTTCAAATATATGTATCGAATTTCAACAATACGAAACAAATATACATGGAACATACAATATATTTACATTCAAAGTACATGAGACAAATGGGGTTTTTTCCCTTAACAAACAAAATCAAACACGCATGTGAAAATGAGGATTTATTATGCATAGCCGAAGCAGCACAAGCCACACAATTACAGAATCCAAGTCGCGAGTACAAATTTAAGGATAGGTAATTGCGAAAATAAAAATATATAATATTATTAAAAGTATTTGCCTGATAAACCGAACTATCCTATGTAAAATCCTAATCTAGCAGGGGTACTAATGTCTTTCCACTATAGCCTTTCAAAAAGTTCCCAACAAAATATGCACGTAGATATAATTAAAATAATGTTTTTTCTAATTTTTTTAACATCAAAATAATTTATTCTCTATAAAACGACAAGCACCGCCTAGTCCGACTAGTTACGACAAATGTCAGCAAACAGCATAATTGGACACGTGGACGGTAGGATTTATTGCTCAGGGCAGCGGGAGAGGCTTGTTGCCCTGGCAAAATGCATAAGCTCTCTTAACTATAATTAAATAAATCCATAAAGTACAGGTTCAAAATCAACCACGGTTAAAATGGCGCCGCTTTAACTCTTTTTTTTTTTTTAAAAAAAAAAACAAAAATTGCTTTCTCCACGTCATTCAAAATTTCTTCTCTCCTCTCTTCAATGTTATTTGTGTCTCCCTCTGGTCATCTCTCTCCTCTCTCCCCTCTGAAGATGAGCATGGATTCAAGTAGCCGCCTTTTGGGACTATGAAACTCAGGTGTGGTGAGTCACTGGCCGAGTGAAAACGGTGCTTCATTTCCCTTCATTGCGAGAGAGTGCTAAAGAAACACACATAATTTTCAAAACATAGTTGTTTTTTTTCTCGTTTTTTCTTCCTTCTTGAATTCTGAAAGAAATCAGAATATCAGTATCCAAACACGAGCTCTAGTGGATTGGTATCCTGGTGATTTAATGTCCAAGAATTCATTTCATTGAGGCTTCTAGTTAGGTGTAACCATCCATTCTCTCTTGTTAGTTGACCTTGTCAATCAAAACCCTCTAGCTAGTATACGATTACTGCCGGCCATCTTTTGCAAGCTTAGAGACTTGGAGAAGTGGAGTTTTTTTATTTTTTATTTTTATGGTAAGTTTTGAACAGGACAAAGCTGAAGTTTTGGAAGGAAAGAGAATGGTGGATGTTGAGAATTCATTAAGAATGAAAGTATCTACAGCTTCAGGAGAGGACACAATTGTCTCTTCATTTGGTAACGAAGACATGCCACTCTCCGTTACAGTGCCACCACCAAAGAAGAAGCGAAATCTCCCTGGAATGCCAGGTAATTTACTTACAAAAACCATTACCAAGAACCCCAAATTTCAAAACTTTTATTTTTTTCAGCTAATTTTTTTAATAAACTCAATTTAATTTCTTCCTTTTCAGATCCAGATGCAGAAGTAGTTGCGTTATCACCAAAGTCTTTATTAGCTACAAACAGATTCGTGTGTGAGATCTGCAACAAGGGCTTTCAAAGAGACCAGAACCTGCAACTTCACAGACGAGGCCATAACTTACCATGGAAGCTAAAGCAACGAACCAACAAAGAGCCAAGGAAACGTGTCTATGTGTGTCCAGAGCCATCTTGTGTACATCACAACCCAGTTAGAGCTCTTGGGGACCTTACTGGCATTAAAAAACACTTCAGCAGGAAGCACGGTGAGAAAAAGTGGAAGTGTGAGAGATGTTCAAAGAAATATGCTGTTCAGTCAGATTGGAAAGCTCACATGAAAACTTGTGGCACTAGAGAGTATAAATGCGATTGTGGCACTTTGTTTTCAAGGTAAGCGTCAAATAACTTTGTTTTTATTACGCACTTTGTTTTGTATGTTATTGATTTTAATTTTAATTTTTTTTTGTTTTTATGTAGGAGGGATAGTCTTATAACACATAGGGCATTCTGTGATGCGTTAACGGAGGAGAGTGCAAGGGCGCAAACCCTAGCGACAACGGGGAATGAAGGGAATGGTTGTAACGTCAAGAGTGTGGCTGCTTCACCACCGCCTCCACCACTTACGCCGTCTACTAGCGTGGTGTCTCCGGGTTTGTCAGTTCAAAGCTCAGGTAATTAATTTGGTCTAGCTTGCTAGCTAGTACGTACTATCATGGGTTGATTATTTATTTATTTATTTATTGTTTTCTTGTGGCTGTGGATAGAATAGAATGGATTGAAGTCTATAGTTTTGTGCTGGGTAAATGGGTGTGTGTTCTGTATCTTGTTGATGTCGTTCTCGTGTCGATGATAGACTGGAGAATATTTACAAATGTGGGTGGGTGGGTCGGTGGGTGTGTGAGAGGGAGAGAAGGATAGTGTTGCGTTTCAATTTCATGGGTAGCCGTAGCTGCTTGCTAGTAAAGCGTTTCTAGTGGGTTGAAATTTTGAGAGAAAGGATTCCATAATAGCTCCTTGCTTTTGCTTTTAATAAAGCTTTTCTAGTTCAAGCTATTACCTTCTTCTGGTTTTTTTTTTTTTTTTTTAAATTAATTGTTTTTCTAACTTTAAATTATGTTTTTTTATATATATATTTTTGGATCCTGACACTTAAATATACTTTAAAAATAAAAATAATATTATTTTAATATATTTTAAAGCAAAAAATCGCTTTAAAACAACACAGATCCTCCAAAACAAAATACCATTTTTTGCTAGCATATCCCTTTCTTTTTGGTTTTTGGGATCGACTGCATTATTCTTCTAGTTCGTTTCTTTCTTACTCTGGGTTAATGTCCTCTCTCTCTCTCTCTGTTTCTTGTCACAGAATTAGCAGAAAATCCAATTGGACTTTCACCACCAACACCAGCAGCTATATGCCTGAATGCCTCAGCTACAAGCACAAGCTCTACTAGCTCAACCAGTAATGTATTTGCTAGTATATTTGCTTCTTCAACAGCATCACCGGCTGCTATCCCCCAACGAGCATCACCATCTGCTTTCCCAATGTTTTGTGGCTTAGCTCGCTCTGATTGCCCCCCTACTATGCCAACACCTAGAGCAATGGATCCCCCATCACTCTCTCTTTCACCATCTGTTTATCTCTCCAACACCACCTCCTCTCTCTTCCCCACAGACCAAGATCGTCGCCATTACACACCGTCTCCGCAACCGGCCATGTCTGCCACTGCATTGCTTCAAAAAGCAGCACAAATGGGTGCAACTGCATCAAACCCATCATTTCTCCGTGGTTTAGGCTTTCCCCCTTCAACTAATCAAGACGGCAATGGCAATCAATGGGATATGAAGCCAGAGGACAATACTGCTTTTGCCGCTGGGCTTGGACTTGTACTCCCCACTAGTGATGTTATGATGAATTCATCTTCGTTTTTTGGAAACAAGCCAGCAACACTCGACCTTCTTGGGCTCGGCCTGGATGCTGCTAGTTCTGCTTTGCTAAACTACAATGGTACTGGTGGCTTTAATGTTGGAGCAGCAGCAGCCGCTGCATATGGTGGTGGAAGGAGAGGGAATTCTGAAGAAACATGGGATGGTGTTCCTGAGAGAAAACCTAATGGATCCACAGCAACCTCACTTTAGAGCTCTATCTAGCTAGCTTCACTTTTCCCAGGTATTTTTGTCAAGGGTGGAAAAGAAGCTGAGCACTCAGGGGCATCTCTCTGAGCTTTTTATATGTAGATATACGTACACCTTCGTGTCTCCATACCAAAGGTCCAGGGAGGAGGATTTTCTTTTCGTCGTTTCTTAAACATATACTTGTTATCTCGTAGTAGGATGCATATTTTTGGTCTCCATGGATAGTACGTAGTTGCTTTTCGAAGGCAGTTAAAATCGAAATATTTTCATAAAGGAGTGTTGGTGAACTTGTGAATTACTAGCTGCTGCTACTAATTAATTACTTACCAAACGTTTAAATATTTGTTCCTCCTCCCATCAAATTTTGAGCTGCTCTGGTAAAAAAGAGAAATTTTGGTTCGACTAGAAAAGGTGCTTGAAGTTTGGATGCGCACATTGATTACGAGGCATGAAGCTATGGAGGCACGTTTAAGCTTTCAAGTCTGCTGAGAATGATAGACATCATGAGAAATGAGATAAAAGACGGTGGCCTCTTTAATTGAATGATAGTTGTACTTCGAAGAAGGCCAGTCAACTGGGGGGGTCATGCATTCAACAATGGCAACTCTACTCTGTCTGCTCTTGCCCAGTCTTCCACCGTATATTTAGAGAGTTTTTCATACTGTGGTTCACATAGCTTTTTAGAATAAATTTTTGTTTAAAAACATATTAAAATATTTTTTAAATATTTTATATGTTATTTTTAATATTAGTATATTAAAATTACCAAACATAAAAAAAAATATTAATTTAATATTTTTTAAATAAAAAATACTTTTAAAAACTATTTAAAAATAAAAATAAAAACTATATTAAACACCCTTTAGCCTTGTGGGTTTCCAAATTAGGGAGCATGATGATGACGTAAAAGTCAGAATGTTTATGTAATAGGTTATGTAGATTGTTAGTAATGATTAATTAAAATGTTCGGGTAAATTGTTTTTTTTTATAGCTCAGAAAGCATCAAATTAATGATAAAGTCCTGTGTACTTGTAATAATAGTTCTAATACTTAAAGATTTTTTGATGGGAAAATTATTAACTTTATGAGAAAGACAATAAATGATTTAAAAAAATTTTAAATTTAAAAAACAAGTGATGTTTGTTCTTATATTTCCGAGTGATTAATGCTTTGAAATATGTGCAAGCTATTAAGAATTAAAAAAGTTTGAACCCTTTATCCAGTTGAGAAGGTATTTATGCTCCATGAACTTTATCGTTTTTAGAAAAAGTAATTAGAGACAAATATCCCTTACATATTATTAATAAGATGATAAGTGTGCTAGGTCTTTTAAGAGATTTTTTGTACATCTATAAGTGTAAGGAGATCATCACCTTATATATGGATAATTCATGTAATTGTTTTAAAAGTAAAATTTCTTAGTCTTCGATACTCAAAACATAGGATGTAACCCAACCTAGGTTAAAGGGTATGACAATTTATCAAACCCATAACACTTTCAATTTAGATGTTCATCTATGATCTAACCTATTGCCTTGGGTTCAATTGATTGTTGAACCTAAATATATTGGATCTAGCATCTTGCTAGACCCATGTTTCCTCGAGTCTAGATAACAGTTGGATCCAAGTAGGTTGGGTCTAGCATCTCATCATGCCCATGTTTTCTTAGGTTCAGCTAACGGTTGAACCTAAGCATTTTGAGTCTAACATCTCGTCAGACCCATGTTTCTTTATATTCAGTTGACGGTTGAACCCAAGTTTATTGGATTTGACATATCACCAACCCCAAGATTATCGCCGAACCCAAGTGTTTTGGGCCAGACATAATGTTAGACCCATGTTCTTTTCGGTTTAGTAGATTGCTGAACCAAAATGCATTGGGTTTGACAGTTTACTAGGCCCATATTGTCTTGGGTCAGATACATCATTAGATCTAGTTTACATTAGGTTCGACTAATTATCGAACCCAATTATTTTGAAGTTTAGCATATCGCCACACTTACCTTGTTATAGACCTTTTCAAGTCTTAAAAAGATATGCCAACAATAATTACCTTATGAGTTACCCCAACAAGCCTTTAATGTGTATCACACAAAAAGGCTTAAAAGGTGTCTTGGGAGACTACCAGTCAAGATACGTCTTTTTTTTTCTTTGGAAAGAGATGTTTAAGCCTTGGTTATTTGAAAGGATTTCCTAGGGAATAGGAAGAAAATATCTTAGGAAGATCACCCGACAACATGCAATAAATATTTGTTGGCTTTTAGCCTTTCTAGGGTTATAATAAGATGTCATCTATCCTTCATCTATTGCTAGAAGAAGAGGGTGAGTCGTATATAAAAACCTTCCTTAACTTGAAATTGTGTTTTTTTTACTTCTGCTAAATTGTTTTCTCTATTTCCTTAACTTAGGAGGTTTAATACATATGAATAAGACAATTTTATCGCAGAATAATTTTTCTTGTTTAGGTAAACCAAATCTCTATCTTCATCTTTTCTTGTATGCTTTTTATCTTAGTTTTTCTTGTTTTCTTTAAAAGATTCAGAATGATTTTTAGAAAAAGGGAATAAGAAAGTATCATTCGAGGAGGATTTTACCTTAAGGTCAGAAACTAAAGACGATCATTAGAGATTGTCGACCATAAGGATTGGCCCATAATCTAGAACAGATACTTCTCCATCTTCCCTTTCTAGATTGAGGGAAGACAGAAGTCCTCAAGAGGTTTCAAGACTCAAAGGGAAAGAACATGTGCTCAGGACTCCCATTAATAATGTTTAGAGCACGGTAACTCCAAACCAACTGGACTAGGCCAATCTCCAACAACTAAAAGATTATGTGGTATTGTTACCAGAACCTGGTGACCATGTTTAAAAGATCACCAATAAGCACAATGGGTATAAATTTTTAATTAGAACCCCTATTTTCATGTATGAGTTTGAATACTTGTTTTCTTTACAAGGTTTTATAAAGGAAATATTCAGATATTACAATATGAGTCTAGCTCAATTCCACCCTAATGGGTGGACCATTCTACTTGCATTCGACAAGTTCCTCAGAATGCTAGATAAGGAACCATAATCAAGGTTTTTAGGCAGTGCTACACACTGATCAATAACATTGAAAGGGGCCTTCGTTCCCCTGGTTTAATATTTTTAACAGGTCAAAGTGGCCAATGAGGAAGACTTTTAAAAAAAGTCACCGTGCTCGAAAAGCTGGAGAGGACAATAGGTGGTGGTGAGTTATCATGGGACGACGAAGCTGCTAGACAAGTATAGTGCCGCTTGGGGCTGTACCCATTATTAGAGAGCACCCCTAGTGGGTGTGAGTGATAGGTCTTTCCTTAACACTGAGGAGGAAACGGTGTGTGTTAGGCTGGACTTATTAAACGCCTGGTTTGAGATCAACTACATGGCCAAATGATTTTATTGCACCGAAGGTAAACTCTTGCTTTGTGACATGACCAAAGAGTTGATTTCTTCTCCAAAATGTAGGAGTGTCGAAGCAATAAATAACCCGGCAAGACCAGGGTCGAACCACATGGAGGTTAACTGTATAAACTACAAATAAAAAAAAATAGATAATAACAGAAAATGAGTTGAAGAGAGTTTTGAGATGTGATATTGATATAAGGATTAAACAATGATAAAATAATCGTCAAGGTTAGAGTATTCACTAATGGTATTTCAAACAAGTATAGTATAAAGTCTTTTTATTACTCAACTGGAAACCACACACAAAGGAGATTCCAATTGATTATAAATTGTTAACATGATTACATTAGTTACCTTATTCGAATAATGCTAGTACTTGTAAATGTTGTCAGATATTCATGATTATAACTTATGTTAACAACAAATCAAGTTCCTTTCATAGCACTGTGTCTGTCATACCATACGGCTGAGCTATGAAAGTGCAAAGTATTTGTTGTACCAAGGGTTATACAACATAAATCTATATTAACCATTTAACAAGCAAAGTATTAAAAGTGAACAAGATAACAAATACAAAACATGTTAGTATCAAACATTAAAGTCCATGTTGAGTTTATACTATACTTATTCTTACACCATTAGTGTAACCTTTTCACCTTGACATAATAAACTTAGCTAAACATAGTGAAAGAGAGAAACATAAATAAATAAGATAAGAACATAAATAAGATACACGTTAACTAAGTAAAGGGAAGGAAATTTAAAGCATAAACAAAAGATTAATATAAACAAAACTTAAGCATTTCAAAAATATAAAGAGAGAGAGTAAGAACATGATCTTGATCTGAAAACTAAGATGCCTAAATGCATGGCAAATGCCTCCTTTTATAGGCCAAAATTTGAAACTATTGATTTGATGACTAATTGTTGAGTGGGTGGCCACATCTTGACTTGGTGATAATCCTTATCTTTTTTTTTTTGAACAAAACGTCTTTGCTAACATCAGAATTTGAATAGATAGTCTTCATGAAAGTTCTGGGAAATTATCTCATCTTTCCAATAAACAAGAATCTGTGTATTCAGACTTTTAGAACTCGAGATATGGGTTGAACATTAAACAGTGTCTGGGCTATAGGACAAATTTCGACTTCTCTGTTGTTGCTACAATTTGAACTTGAAAACAATTTTTTTAAATCTTGGACTCCCATGAAAGTTTTAGGCCTATGTCTTAGCTTTTTATACATATAAACCAAACCTAAGTCCAAGTTCTACAACTTCAGTTATGATTAAATAACCGAATGGTGTTCCAGTTTGGACTAAACCACCATCTCTTTTCTAAGCTTAACCCTCTCTTTATCTTCTTAATTTCAGTAGTTAAACTCATCAATCAATCCTTTGATTTATATGATAGGCCTGCATTTAAGATGAACATTTACCATAAATTAAAGTTATCTTATATTATTAGACATGTTATTTTAAAACATGCTCTAGTTAAGCAGTTATTGATACTTCAATTGCAAAATTATGATATAAAACCTTGATAAAAATACACTTTTAAGAACTAATCACACCCCCTAACCAGCTTATTACTAGTTCCTAGTAATCAAAGCATTAAAATAGAAAAATAATTTGCAAGTTTCACAAAGCAAGGCATTCATCATTCAGCTTCCATTAATCTATCCAAATAAATAAATTCTCATTAAATTTATATATTTGCTTCATACTATTGAAATAAGATATTAATAAACCTTGTTTTTATGTGCTCAATGTATAAAAACATAGATGATGGGGCTTTTATTGGAAGAAAACAGTATTCAGTTCTAATGTTTTTCTAAGGTTAACTTTCTTGGGTTGAGATTATTATCTTTTTTTTTAATATATATACATATAACTTAAAATGCAATGCATCTTTAACCTATGTAACGAGCTTTTGGCTAATAACTCCTAGACCAGTTGGTCTTAGGACATTAGGTGTTGAGACACCCTTACGAGCTTAGTAACTCGAGTTGCAGATACTGATACGTAGATAATGCAATGTTTGATTCCCTTAAGCTTTTCTCCTTAACCCATGTAACAAGCACTAGGTCAATAGCTCCCAAGTCAGTTGACTTTAGGGTATTAGGTGTTAAAACACCCATTCGGGTTTAATTGCTTAGGTTAGGGAGGCTACGAAACCAAACTTATCTATGTTTTTATTATCATCAATATTTTTTTTGTTTTTTTTTTGCAAATTATATACTATCCCTTTCCCTTAGTTGTTACCTTTAATAAAAGAACATAAATAATGTAATAATCCAATATGTAACCCATAATCATATGTTAAAGTGTGTGTGAAAATGAAGGTTTAAAAATACTTGTTAAATGAGTATATGAGTAGAATCAAGTGATAACAATGTGAGAGTTTTGTAAACTTGAATATTTCATGAGAAGTATGTGATAAACTTTGTTATGAATATTGCAAATAACCATTGAAAAATGTTTACTAAGATGCGTCTCAAAAGTTAATAAAATTCTCCCTTACTCTACTATCCTAATAATAACAGTTTTGTCAAATGGTTTTATTAAAAACAAAAGCAGTTAGTTAGTTAGTTAGTTTTTTTTTAATGTCAACTACTATCCTCTCCCCCCAACCAAAACGATGCATTGTCCTCAATGTTCTAAGGTAGAAAGATAGAGTATAGAAGATATCACCTGAAACATCGAACACTAACAAACCTGAAACACACTTAAACAAATATAAGAAATAACAAAACAAAATAAAATGCTATTAATAAAACCAAAGGACACAAGGTTTCACAAATGAAGGATCAAATCCAATCTAAGCTTTTTACAGCTTTCCATAGCTGACCAATTTATGCGACTCATGAAGGGATCAAGTACAAGATGAAAGATTGTAGTTGGTCAATCAATTATTCATCAGTAGCAGCAGAGATTATGATTTGTCATGCCGAAGATGTTAAAAATTCTTGTTCCACAGCTTGATCAAGAAAAGACAACAAATTATCATAAAAACCATTAACATTTAATAAATCTATAGGTTTACGGTGAATGTGCAGTTGGGCCCAAGAGAAAATATGAAAGATCTCTTCTAATGTGTCCAGACCACCTGATAAAGCAATGAAGGCATCAACATGGTTAAACATCGCATTCATTCGATTAGACATTGTGGAGACCTGTAGTTCCTCTCCAATTGTTTTTCCAATGATGTCTCCTTTTGCTAGAGCTTTGGGTACGACCCCCAAACCTTGACTGCCTCCTAAAAATACAGCTATTAACACACCCCTATTAACCCAAGGCTGCCTCCCTCATACACTAAATGAATGTTTCTCACAGCTAGTACCTGACCAAAATGATTTGCTGATTCTAAAAACTCATTTTCTTTCCTAGGACTGGATCCATCGAAAACACTAATATTTCTTATGTGATGACTTGATGGACCTGCCATTTCTGTTGAATGTATGGGTTGAGTAGAAATGAAGGGAAAGAAAAGAAGATTTTATAGATGAGAAACTGAAAATGCAATCATAACACTTATATGTAGGCCAATTGGAGTCTCTCTCTCTCTCTCTCTCGTTTTATTTTTGATTAAAACATGTGTATGTACAGGTAGTTGTGATTGTGGCTCATATATTCCCTTGGTTTTACATCCAAGAACGACTTAAATGCCCTATATGGATTGGGGATAGGCTTCCTATCCAGTTTTCTTAAAAACTAGCAAACATGGTATTTTATAGTCAGTATCCAAGACTATGCCGATCATGTTCTTTATGAAAATGAGGTCATAAGTTATGAAATGCACAATGCACATTGCCACTAGGATATGTCCCAAAAGTCAATAGAAGATTATCTAAAGATTCCTTATGTTTTGAAATAAATCCTGACTTTTGACAATTTTCACAAGCTTTATAGAACACATGTGTGTCTTTGAACATGGTGGACCAATAAAATCCACATTATAAGATTTTTGCAGTCGTCTTTTTTGATGAGAAATGACCCCCTACATGCCTCAGAATGATAAAATTTAATGACATTACTTACCTCATTGTCAGGAATGCATCTTTGAAATATTTGATCAGGACAATATTTGAATAAATAAGGGTCATCCCAATAAAAGTTCTTCACTTCGTTCAAGAACTTTCTTTTGTCTTTGGTACTCCAATGAGCTGGCAATTGTCCTGAAACAAGAAAATTAACAATATTCGCAAATCAAGGCATTGTAGAGATGGAAAGTAAGGATTCATCAGAAAAGTAGTCATCGATTGGTGTGATGTCAGATCTCGAATCTGTTGTCAATCTTGACAAATGATCTACGACAACATTTTTGGTGCCTTTCTTGTCTTTGATTGTGATATCAAATTCTTGAAGAAACAAAATCTACTGCACTAATCTAGCCTTAGAATCTTTCTTAGAAAGAAGATATTTCAATGCTGTATGATCACTAAAACAACAACAGGTGAGTCAACAAGATAAGACCTGAATTTTTCACATGCAAACACTACTATAAGTAATTTTTTTTTAGTGGTGGTGTAATTCATTTGAGCACTATTTAAAGTTTTACTTGCATAGTAAATCACATAAGGTTTCTTATCTTTTTTTTGTCCCAAGACAGCACCCACGACATAATCATTAGTGTCACACATTATTTCAAAAGGCAATGACCAATCAGGAGGTTGAATGACAGGAGCAGAAGTAAGCAAGTTTTTAAGTTTAACAAAGGCTTCTTCACAATGTTCAGTCCATTCAAAAATATTATCCTTTGTCAGAAGGTTACTCAATGACATGGATATTATACTAAAATCTTTGATGAGGCTTCTATAAAAACTAGCATGTCCTAAGAATGATCTAACATCTTTAATAGATTTTGGTGTTGGCAAGTTAACAATTAACTCGATTTTAGATTTGTAAACCTCAATTCCTTTTGATGAAACAATGTGACCAAGTACAATGCCGTTTGTTACCATAAAAATGACATTTTTCCCAATTCAGTACAAAATTCTTCTCTTCACACCTGTTCAAAACTTTTTCCAAGTTAGTTAAACAATCATTAAATGAATCACCAAAAACAGAAAAATCATCCATAAAAATCTCAAGAAAACTGTCATAACCCAATTTTTTATGTTTTTATTTTAATTATTTTTATTTAAAAAAAATGATGAAAAACAAATAAAAATAAAATAAATGAAGAATGAATTAAAATTTAGGTTAAGGGCAGCATGATTGGAAGTTTAAAGATTTAATTAAACTCTTTTTAATTAATTAAATCAAGGGTTTAATTGGAGAATTGATTTAATTAAAATACAGATTATTTTAATTAATGAAATCAAGAGTTTAATTGAAGAATTAATGAGTTTAAGGACTTCATTAAACTTTGATTTAATTAATTAAAAGAATCAGGGGTGTAATTGAAAAAATATCAAAGTTTAGAGCTGATTCAAGGAAAGATTGCTAGAAAATTAAAGTCCAAGGACCAAATTGAATAGTCCAAACATCTAGGACTGTTGTGTAAATGGCGCTATAACTCAAGGATTCAATTGAATTTAATCCAAGGGCACAATTAGAAATCAATTGTTTCTGATTAGGATCCCAATTGTTAAGTTTAAACTATTTAGGGACTAAATTAAAAAAAAGCCATGCCCAAGGACACAACGACACCGTTTTGGAAGCATTGTTCATCGTCTCCTACGTTTGAGCGGATGAAGCCGATTCAACAGGAAATCTGTAGCAAATCGTGGACCACGTCTCTTGCCCATGATCCCGTTCGTGATTTGAATAATAGTCCTGCAAAGGCAGGACTGGTTGAGGGGCAAGTTTCTCTATAAAATGGAGAAGAAAACCTAGAACCAGGGGAGGATTTTGGGAGAAGGAACCGAAAAATTAACCCAAAAACAGAGAAAAAAAAGCAGAGAAAATTGAACAAAAAACCGGGAATAAAGACTCAAGCAAAACCCAGAAAAGGCCTCAGCAACAGAGGAGGAGGGGCCGAAAATCAGAGGAGAAAACAGAACCAGAGGGGATTGGGATGAACAGGCCAGCAACAGAAGAGTAAGGAATGAAGATCCAGAGATAGAAAAAGAGGGCATAGAACACAGCAAAAAAAGTCAAATATACAGGGGCAGAGCAGGAACCGAAACAGCAAAACTGGGGAAAGAACCGGCAGATCACAGAGCCGAACAGAGACTAAAACTTAGGGAAACAGAGGGGAAGAGACAGAACCAGGAGGGGCTAAAACTGAACCCAGAAAAACAGAGTCAAGAACCAATAAAACGCAAGCCACAAACAGAGCAAAAAAGGAGACCCAATTTCGAAAGGAGAAGCCAGCACTGTACACTTTTCTTCATCACAAGGACTGAAAGGGCACTGGACTGGAGAAAAGAAGACCATGAACAAAAACAGAGAGAAGAAGTTTTTCCAGACTCAAAGCAGTAACACAGGGGAGATAAACAAATAGACAAAAAAAAAAAAAGAAGAAGAGGAAAGAAAGCAGAGACGAACAAAAGGGAGCTGGGAAAACAGAGGAAAAAAGAAGAACGACCTAGAGTCAAAATCCCCTGCAGCCATTTTGATCGTCTCCAGAAGCAGAGAGAAGGAACAATAGAGGAAGAACTTAAGAAGGAAATAGCACCAACCGCCCTTAACTTCGTCTTCATCTTCATGAGCAGCAGCCCACAGGTATGTTTCTCTACATCTCCTCTCGCTTTTCAGTTTTAATTCATGCCATACTGTTCATGTGAATTTTAATTCACTGAACACTTAGACACGCGTGTTATTTGCCCAGCCGGGCTCAGCCCAGCCCATGTGGGCTGAGCTGGGCCCGCCCAAAAATAAAAAAATAAAAAAATAAAAAGATAAAAAAATATATAATAAAAATTGTGTATGTAAAAAAAATATATAAAAATAAATTTATTGTTTTTTTTATTTATTCATTGACGCCAGAGTCAGAATAAAAATACCAATTCAAATTTATTTCATTGTATTTTATTTGGTTATATAAAAAATGTGCGTGCAAAAAAAAATAACTTAAGATAAAATAAAATAAAATAAATTTATTTGGTATATTCACTGATGCCAGAGTCAGGAATAAAAAATACTAATGTAAATTTATTTTATTTTATTTTATTTTGTTTTTATTTAGCTACATAAAAAATAAAAATAATGCGTATGCGTAAAAAATAATTTGATTTTTATTTGTTTATTCACTGACGCCAGAGTCAGGAATATAAAAAATGATGATTTAAATCTATTTATTCTGATACTTACGTAATATTTACCAGCGCCAGAGTTGGAAATATCCGTAGTTGAATATTCACTGACGCCAGAGTCAGGAATATTATATGCAAACAATCATAGTATAAAACAACATAAAATGTTAGTAATTAATGACAAAGATTAGCAATGCAACTTGCTTTAGGCAGAACGTTTAAGGGGTGATAATATCTTCCCTTTTACGTAACCAGTCTCGGACCATAGAATCTCTGTTGACCAGTTAGGGTTCCTAGTAACCATAATACTAGGTGGCGACTCCTTAAACAAAGATCATTCACCATCAAAAAATAGGATGCCAGAAATCCATTCTTTTCCAATTTTAAATTTTTAAGGCCACCGCGATGTTGGGTGCGATAAAAACGTTCAACCATATCATTGAATATACTAAGCATGCATCTTCGAAACGTGGCTGGTGCATTACATAATCCAAAAGGCATCATTCGATATGCAAAAATACCAAATGGACATGTGAAAGTAGTCTTCTCTCGATCTTCCAATGCAATTTCAATTTAGTTGTAACCTGAATAGCCATCTAGGAAACAATAAAATTCATGACTTACAACTCTTTCTAGGATTTGGTCCATGAAAGGCAAAGGAAAATGATCTTTTCTAGTCATTGAATTAAGTTTCCTATAGTCAATGCACATGCGCCAACCACTAATAGTCCTAGTTGGAATTAACTCATTTTTCTCATTTGTTATCACAGTGACTCTAGATTTCTTGGGTACAACTTGGGTAGGACTTACCCATTTGCTGTCTGAAATAGGATAAATGATTCTATTATTCAGAAGCTTAATGACTTCATTTTTCACTACTTCTTTCATATTAGGATTAAGCCTTCATTAAACGCAATTTCATCAACGCAATTTCGCTGCCGACTCAGAAATCGTCAATGCAAAAAACTTCGCAGCTGACGCTGAGATTTTCAGCACACACAATCATACCTTATTTCACATGGTACATAAACATGCAATTTCATCAATCACGCAAATAGAATTTGGGCATCAATTTAACATGGTCTCTGTTTTTTAGCTTTAGCATGCTCTTCAAGGTTCAAAGACAACATAATTCTGCACATAACATCATCCTAACATTTTATCATACAATTTCATCAAATACAAGCAGAAATTTACATTATTAACACCAACTTGCTTCCACTTTTGATTTCACCAGGGTCTAAGGTTACAACAAGATCACAATCCATGCTTAAATTTGTGTTTTGTCTAGCCCTCACTATAGCCGACCCTCCTCCCAAGCTCACACATTCAAAGTCATTTATGATTTTTTTATAAAAGCTCTACACCTATTAGCTGAAGCGAATCAACATAATCAACTCAACCATCCATATAGGATGTCATTCGCCAAAATTAATCATCAATCACAACCTGGTTATCCGTCTTGGATGCCATTAGCCGAAGCTAATCATCAAACACAACCCGGTCATCCATCTTGGATGCCATTAGCCAAAGCTAATCATCAATCACATTTTGGTCATCCATCTTGGATGTCATTAGCCGAAGCTAATCAACAACTCAATCAATCTCTCATAATTGATTTAACATTCATCAACGACTTAACCCACATGTCATAATCAGTTTAACATTCATCAACAACTCAATCAAAATTTCATAGTCGGTTTAACATTCATCACTATGCAATAATATCATCCTCAAGCAAGTCATTTTAGAACATTAACATTTTCACGAACAACTCAACCTACATTTCATAATCGGTTTAACATTCATCAACATTCTAATCAGCATTTCATAGTTGGTTTAACATTCGTCACAACACAATAATAGATAATCCTCACACAAGTTATTTCAAAACATTAACATTTTACAAGAAAAAGGTGGAAACCACTTACCTATTCTTTTTGTAGGGTGTCCTTGTCTGGTTAAAAGCTCGATCCTGGTTGTACTACCTAACATGCCATTAATCACAAATCAACACATTTGAATTCAGAAATCACATAACTCGTCACCATACATATCTTAAGAATACACATGTTCACATTCGAGTGTTTCACATATTACAATCATATAATGCAATCATTTTAATCATTGAACCAATTCTGATATGTAATTTGCCACAAAAATTCATCAGTGAAACTGGTTCGTGGGTGACGCAGATGAGTTAGCGAACTGATTCGCTGGAACATGGAATCAACAACAAATTTGGTTCATTGGTTATGCAAACTCGTCAGCGAACTAATTTTGCTGAAACACAAAATTCACTGCTAAAGCAAACTTATCAGTGAACTGACTCGCTAGAACACAAAATCATCAGCGAAACTGGTTTGCTGGTGGCCCTTATTCGGCAAAAATCGCTAGCGCGAGCAGGCCACTACTAATGCAAATTGTTGACGAAAACTGAGTCACTGCCGACTCAGAAATTGTCAACGCAACATAAGTTCACAACTGGCGCTGAAATCGTCAGCATACATGGTTCACAGCTAACTCAGAAATTGTTGACAAAAATTGAGTCGGTGCCAACTCAAAAATCATCAACGCAATGCAATTTCACAGTTGACACTGAAATCATCAACGCATATGGTTCACAACTGACTTAGAAATTGTTGACGAAAACTGAGTCATCGCCGACTCAAATCATCAGCGCAACACAGCTTCACAGCTAACGCTGAAATTGTTAGCGTATATAGTTCACACCTAACTCAGAAATTATTGACGAAAATTGAGTCGTTGTCAACTCAAAAAGCATCAACGCAACATAATTTCACAGCTGACGCTGAGATCGTCAGCATACATAATCATACCTTCATTCATATGGTACATAAACATGCAATTTCATCAATCACGCAAATAGAATTTGGGCATCAACCTAACATGGTCTCTGTTTTTCAACTCTAGCATGCTCTTCAAGGTTCAAAGACAATATAATTTTGCACATAACATCATCCTAACATATTATCATATAATTTCATCAAACACAAGCAGAAATTTACATCATTAACACCAACATGCTTGCAGCTTTGATTTCAACAGGGTCTAAGGTTCCAACAAGGTCACAATCCATGCACTTCGTCACCTTAAATTTGTGTTTTGTCTAGCACTCACTATAGCCGACCCTCCTCCTAAGCTCACACATTCAAAGTCATTCATGATTCTTTTGTAAAGGGTCTGCACCCGTTTTCTTTAATCTTCTATTATACTTGAATCTTTTTATTTAGTTATAGATCTTTGAGTTAAGGTGTAAGAGCATTACTTTTTGTTTTTAGATTTTCCCCCTTTCTCCTTAGTCCAACTATGAGGTAACATTCAGCCACGAAAACATTATAAATCATATCTTATGTTTTTAACAATCCTAATGAGGGTTTTGATGGTTTGTTCATCTTTTTCTGTTTTCGGTTTTTCCCTTCTTTCTTTTTCTACGGCACCAGCCCGCCCCTAGGTTCCCCTTTTTTTCATGGTTTCAGTTGCCACCCTTCTTCTTAACTCTCCTTCACTCAAGTACCCAAAAAAGACATGCAGCTGGGTTTGGTGGTCGGTTCTTTTGAAAGAGAGGGAGGCTATTTCAGCAAAGCTGTAGTCGATTTTAGGGGAGAGATCTAGGCTCCTTCTTATTTCCCAACTCTCTTCTCACTCTACACTCATTAGGTTTGGCATGCAGGCTGTCTGGTTCGATTATCTTCTTGGGAGGGGTAACTGCTGCAGCTGCAATGACAACTGCTATTTTTGGGGAGAGCAAAGGTCATTCTCTCCATTACTGCATTTATACCCCCCTTAAATGTGAAGGGGTGTTTGGAAGGCTAGTTGCCCTTGTTCTTATCCTCATTTGGTTCATCCTAGGGCTGGTCATATCCTTTATAGTTCCCCTTAGGTCGATTTTGGTTCATACTCCTCAATTCTTCCTAACATGGGTCGCCCTATGACTAAATTTTGATTGGGGTTTTACAAAATGCATGGATTCTTCAGCGCACCCAACCACCATTGACTCAGAAATCGTCAACAACAAATGCGTCGCTACCGACTTATAAATTGATAATAAAAACTGTGTCATTGTCGACTCAGAAATTGGCAACAAAAATCGTGTTGCTATCGATTCAGAAATCGGCAACGACGATGGAGTTGTTTCTGAATTTTCTTTTTTGTTGGGTGTTTACATTTAATAAGAGATATGCCTGCTAATTGTTATCTCTTGAGATGTGAGTGATTGGATTTTTTATGTTTTCATTTCTTAGGTGAAGTGAATTTTTTTGAAGATATAGTTGCATTGTAGGTTCTTTGGCCTTATATTTTCCTTGACATTGATCCACCACCAGCTGGGAATCACTGTAAACTTGCATATGATATGCATGTAGGGCTTCTGCCAGACATAATCCAGCCAGAATAACTTTATATACTAACATATTATTTGTAGCTGAGAATTCAAAGCGAACCCCATATTTAAAGACTTGCTCATTTAGACTGATCAATAGTATTCCAGCTTTGCTTTCATTGATATTGGAGGATCCATCAACATACAAGTTCTAAGCGGGGGCTTGTAGTGGTTGTTCTATTGGCGTATTTGGTGTAGTAAAAGCTACAATTGAAGATTATAGTTTAGATATATCCCTTAAATTCTCAAAAGTACACTTAATAATAAAGTTAGCTAAGGCTCAACTCTTTATGGTTGGTCGAGGTTTGTATTGAAGTCAAAATTCTCCCAGTTCAATGGCCTATTTCACCAGTTATCCAAACATTTCTAGCTAGTGGAGGATCTGTCTTAAAGGCTAGCCTAAGAGAATGATAATCTAGTGGGCTTGGAAATATGGCTCGAGTTTCCTAGAAATGTTCACCAAAGCAAGGGCCATACTATCCACCTTTAAATATCTAGTTTTTGCATCATGAAGGGTGTGATTTGAAAAATAGACTAGGTGTTGCACCCCTTTGTCTTCTTTAACCTAACAATGCTTACAACCAAGTCTAATACTCCCAAATAAAGGAAGAGATCTTCACCCTCTCTAGGTTGGGACAAAAGTCTAGGGGATGAGAGGTGGGCTTTTAGTTCCTCAAAAGAAACACTATATTCACCAATCACCCCTACTTTATTTGCTAGACTCATGTTTTCTTAGGCTGACGGATGAATTCAAGTTTCTTGGATTTGACATATAACCAATCCAAGATACACTAGGTTCGGCTTATCGCTAAACCCAAGTGTTTGGGGTCTAGTATAACATCAGACCAATGTTCTCTTGGTTTTAGTAGATTGCTAAATCCAAACGTATTGGGTTTAGCAATTTGCCAGATTTGTATTGTCTTAGATCTAATACGCCATCAAATTTAATTTATATTAGGTTCGGCTGATTACCAAACCCAATTATTTTAGAATCTAGCATATCACCATATGCCAAAAATAATTATTTTATTAGCTTATCAACTCTTTCGAGGATCGTCATCTAGCCAAAGCAATTTAGTGAAGAATTTCAAAATTTTGATCAATTATCCTGACTGTCATTTTTACTAAGCTCAAGCATTAGAACATGTTTGGGAATGCGGTGCAAACCGCGTTCCCAAAAAAGTTAATTTTTTTTGCTAAAATTTAATATGGTTTGTACGTTTTGGATCATTTTGATCGACTGATATCAAAAATAATTTTTTAAAAATAAAAAAATATTATTGACATATATTTCGGCACAAAAAATTATTTGAAAAGTAATCACTACTACACTTCTAAATAACGTCTTAATTCAATCATGTAGACATCAAAATCCAGTTATTTCCAGCGGCAAAGGCGGAAAAAAAAAAACACCAAACTTTTGACTTTTATAACCAATGGATTGAAGTTCCAATGTGAATCCATTCATAAAATTCTAGCTTGCGGTTGGCCCACTTTTGCTTTTGTCAAATTTTACATCTTCACATGATGCAATAAGGATTACTTAATGCATGCATGATCTAAGCATTCCACTCATCCCATGGCCTTTCTTAAACAATAGATTTTTGCTTGTTTCCGACTTTCCGCCCACAATCCACACCTTACGTAGCCTATGGTTTCAAGTTTTTCAACGAAAGTCACCATGAGAAACTGATCACCACTACCATACAAAAATAATATATTCTAATTTTCAACTACGCAAATAAATAATAAGCAACCTCAACTAGCACTTTAAACCCTCCTTTTGATCTCTCTCTCTCTCTCTCTCTCTCTTCTGTCCATTGCTCTGATCTCTTCTGTTTGGATTCAGTATTTCACCATGCCTTTCTCTTCTTCTAATTCTGATCCTCTTGCTGCTTTTTTGCATCTTGAAACTCACTCTCTCACTGATATGGGTTCCTCTAAGAATCCAAACCCATTTCAAGAAACAAGGCATAAGTGGCCCTAAATACAAGATCATTTTCGGCAACTCGGCAGAGATCCGCCGTTTATTTGCTGCGGCAGCAGAGTCTAAGTCAACATGTATCAACCATGATATTCTTCACCGTGTGGCTCCACTGTACTACGAGTGGTCACGCAAGTATGGGAAGACTTTCCTCTACTGGTTTGGATCCAAGCCTAGATTGGCTATGTCCGATCCAGATAGGATTAAGGAGATTCTAATGAATACAAGGGGGTCATTTGAGAAGATTCCGTTTAACCCGCAATCAAAAGTTCTGTTTGGAGGAGGGCTTGTTGGGCTTGATGGTGATAAATGGGCTCTACATAGAAGGATCACAAACCAAGCTTTTAACATGGAGCGGGTTAAGGTAAGCTTGTAAACTCATCAATTCTTCTATTAGGCTCATTATCATTGTAGACATGTTTGCGAGTATTTTTTACACTTTGAGCTCAAAAACTCTGGGTTCTCTACTGGTCTTGTTAGGTCCACGTGACCGAATGAAACATCGAAGAAGTAACTTGGGATGATCATAAAAACACACTCCTTGTATCAGTCTTTTAAATAAATCTCTCGCAATGCTAATCCTAAGTATTCTACTCAACTAGTTCAGGGTGGAAATATACCTCTTAAGCCAACCCCTTAAGAGTTAGGAATAGAGTTCCTAACCATTAGAGGTTCAGAATCACACTCATCCAAGCATGTAAAACCTTTTGCAGTCCTTATGGTTCCTCATAATCTTTGCAAATTTGATCCAAATTTCATCAAACTGCTGACACCAAAATCTATTTGACAGGGTTGGGTTCCAGAAATTGTGGGAAGCATTGCCAAGATGCTAGAGAAATGGGAGGGAATAAGAGGAGGGAGAGATGAGTTTGAGATGGATGTGCATAAAGAACTTCATGACCTCTCAGCAGATATTATCCAGAACTGCTTTTGGAAGCAGTTATGAAGAAGGGAAGCGCATATTTACATTACAGGAACAACAAATGCATTTAGTTTCTCAAGCTCTGAAAAGTGTCTACATTCCAGGGTTCAGGTGATTACTATCCTTTCATTTGGCCACAAATTATAATACTACTAAAAGAAACCAGAATGAAAGGTTTGTTTTATTATATGTCCAGGTTCGTGCCTACCAAGAAGAACAGAGAGAGGAGACCAGAGAATGAAACTCGTAAAGCGATAAGAATGCTGACCAAGAATAACAGCAGAGCAAGAGAAAATTCAAGGAATCTACTTAGTTCACTCATGTCTTCATATAAAAATCCGAAAGGGTGTTAGGGATTCTGCTCCCCCTAGCAGACCGGTGATGTTCTGATAGTTGTCTATTGGAGGCTAAGCACACTGACATACAATATTTAACGTGATTCAGTAAATTATCTACATTCACGGGAGAGGTACATGTTATTAGAGATAGAGAAATGATACAATACACATACATGGAGGAGGAGGATCACATCCACTCTATTCAACTCCTAGCTCTCATTACTGCACTTGCAGCTGCTGCAATGGGAGCAGCCATTGCAGCCACTCTCTTCTTCTCTTCTCTTTTATTCTCCTCATAATCTTTCTCATTTTGCTGCTCTCTCTCGGTGCCTATTTATAGGCTTTAATGGCAGCTCCTCTTACTTATTTGTCAATAATGATGGCTACCAACTCTAGCTCATCTTCAACAATGGTGGCTGCACCAGCAGCCCTCTTTAACTCTTTGACAATGACAGTCATCCTCTTCTAGAAGATAGGCTGCAGATGCTACCACATAAGTAGCAATATCCCAACAATCACCCTCTTTGCAATTTATATGGGCAATTGTCCTTTGCTTCTTCAGCACATGCTTGCATTATGCAGCTCTTCTAAGCTTACCATTCCAAGAGTGTCTTTGGCCAAGTTTACAGGTACTTTCCAAACCTTTCAATCACTAGAGTCACCAAAGCACCCCTTTGTTCACTCTAAATGATCACTTCAACCAGATGGTTTGTCATATCTCATATGAAGAGTGTTAATGCTTGTCTCCGAAACGACACTCCCCTTCAAGCATATCAACCATGCTTGGTCCGAAATGATTTATCAAGCCTCACATCAAGGCTTACAACACCCCCTCAAATGGAAATGTCTATTTCCGAGTGCGTTAGTCATTATCTGAGTATTTCAATGTGATCACGAGTTCACTACTCTTCCAAGAATCTACTCATCTCGGAGTTGCGTTTGTCCTCTGTTCCACCCTAGAAACCACGCCTTACTTCTCTATGAGTCTCTCACTCTTAGTCGTAAGAGTCCAAGTAGCTTTCCACCTTTAACCATGGGGTAACCCATTAAAGGTTGATCCATATCTATCTTCATACTCTGAGTATTACAATGCCATTACCGAGCTCACCACCTTGACAAGAGTCAACTTGTTCTCGGAACCTGCGCATGTCCTTTGCTCATTCCTAGCAGTCGCGTCTTAATGCTCCACAAGTCATCCACTTATTGTCCAAGGAAAATGTTATCTAGCTCATTGATCTTTAGCCTAGGGGCAATATCCATGAAAGTCAATCCTACATTTGTTCCCATACTCATCATAGTCATTTCAATGGCTATCCATACACCTGTCCACTCATATCTAGTCGTCGTCTTGCTAGTCTTCAACTGTTTTATTACAAACTGCTATATATACAAAAATAGTACCGTATGGATAATCCTTCCACTAAGCAAGTTCCCAGGAAAGATTGGAGGGGTCACACTGGTCCCGCTTAAAACCCAATCTCCTAGACAGAACTTCTTAGGCCATATCTACCCATCGTACTGTCTTTCTGTATATACAACCATTTGCTAGCTTTGTTACGGCTTTTCTTTACAAGTGATCTGGGGTATCTTGGTTTTATATCTGATTTCTTAACATCTGGCGAGACTACCAATGCTTAGATTCATCAAGATTGGTCTTCGTCAATTTCCACTCTCCACCTCAAATCATCCACTTGATCGGGTGTCCAGAGTGTCCCAATTTTGCCTTCATTCAGCAACTAAAAAATCTCTCCATTTAGTAGTTCAACACATGTAATTGGGTAAACATGTGCACCTTCTTCTTCTTCATCCCCATCAACCACCATGATGACTTTCAGATGCCTCCTGATCTGACAATCTCTTTTCTTAATTCACCACCACCACTTTCAGTCTCAATCTCAATGATTAGACCATACCATTGTATCTGGAACGATCAAATTAGCTGGAAACAAGTCTGAAATCGTCCAAATCACATTTTAAATGGCTAAGATTTGATCAAAACAATTATGGCCTGATGAACGATCCAGATTTCAATCTCAGATCCGGTTGCACCTAGGATCAGCTACACTGGATCCTGTCCCTCGGCTCGCGGCTTGGCTCAAACTTGACTCGGCTCCTATCGGCTCGGCTCGTGGCTGATGACGTGGCAGGTGGGTCCCACGGTGCTGACATGTCAGTTGACTGGGTGCTGCCTTGGCATGCCAACTGTGCATGCTGACGTAAGCCTTGATGTGAGGCTTGATAAATCATTCCGGATCAAGCATGGTTGATATGCTTGAAGTGGAATGTTGTTCTAGAGACAAGCATTAACACTCTTCAGATGAGATGTGACAAACCATCTGGTTGAAGTGATCTTTTGGAGTGAGTAAAGGAGTGCTTTGGTGACTCTGGTGATTGAAAGGTTTGGCAAGTACCTGTAAACTTGGCCAAAGACGCTCTCGAAATGGTAAGCTTAGAAGAGTTGCAGAATGCAAGCATGTGCTGAAGAAGCAAGAGGACAATTGCCCACATAAATGGCAAAGAGGGTGATTGTTGGGAAATTGCCACTTATATGGCAGCATCTGCAGCCTATCTTCTAGAAGCGGATGGCTGCCATTGTCAAAGAGGGTTGCTGGTGCAGCCACCATTATTGAAGATGAGCTGGATTTGGTGGCCACCATTGTTGACAAATAAGCAAGAGGAGCTGCCATTGAAGCCTATAAATAGGCACCGAGAGAGAGCAGCAAAATGAGAGAGATTGTGAGGAGAATAAGAGAGAAGAGAAGAAGAGAGTGGCTGCAATGGCTGCTGCCATTGCAGCAGCTGCAAGTGCAGCAATGAGAGCTAGGAGTTGAGTAGAATGAATATGATCCTCCTCCTCCATATATGTGTATTGTATCCTTTCTCTATCTCTAATAATATATACCTCTCACGTGGATGTAGGCGATTTGCCGAACCACGATAAATATTGTGTGTCAGTATGCTTAGTCTCCAATAGGCAATTATCAGAAAATCACAGGTCCGCGCAGGGGAGCCGAAATCCCTAACAAAGGGAAGGAAGATACGTTAGGGGTAGAGGAGATTATAGATGAATGCAAGACCTTCTATTTCGCAGGAAAGGAAACTACTGCCAATCTTTTGACTTGGTCGCTTATCCTCTTAGCATTACATCAAGAATGGCAAAACAAAGCAAGGGAAGAAGTGTTTTCTGTTTGTGGAGGGAATGATCTTCCAATGGCAGAGAATTTAAACGATCTCTAGATTGTAAGCTTAGAATACTAGCCTGACAGAGTTGTAAGAATTTTAAAAGGGTGCAGTTTTGCTCTTCTACATCATAATAATTCTAAATTTCTTTTTGTTAATATCCCGGTTCCTTATCTTGCAGGTTAACTTGATACTCAATGAAACTCTTCGGCTCTACCCTCCAGCTACTATGTTGATGAGACAAGCATCTAAAAAGGTTAAGCTTGGGACCCTGGACATTCCTGCTGGCACTTAAATCTATTTATCCTTGACTGCTGTCCATCATGATACTGATTTATGGATTCTAATGCAAAATGAAGTTAAAATATTGATTTATGGATTTTAATGCAAACTAGAGTTTGAATGTTGTCACCTTATATCTATTATGTTAAATTATATATCTCTAGAACAACTTGTTATTTTATTATCCTTATCTTTAAATTATGTTAAATGTTTGTTTATTTGAAGATAAATGCACCTTTCTAATCTATTGATGCTAATTAATTATGCTGGTACATATATTAATGTGATATTTTCTTGTTAATTATGCTAGCATTTATATTAATGTGATATTTTATGTCAAAAGAACCATATTAATGTGTATTTTTGTTCTTGACCCGGGTTGACCCGAGTCAACCCATAAAACCCGTGACCCAGTCATTTTACCAGGTCAACTACCAGGTCGGGTCTGATGACTATGGTGGTAACCCCCTACCTCTATACCCCTTTAGTGGCCCTACACGGACATTCCCTCTTTCTATGACTTGTATCCCCGTAGTGGAAGCAGCTTCTCCCCAAGTATTGGTAGTCCCTCCATCAGTGCCCCTCACATCTGCAAATATAACATCTTCTCAGCGTTGCAAAACAGTCCCCAGGGTGTTTCTGATTACACCTCACACAACGGTTAGGTGGGTCCCTTCTATTCTGCGGGTCCTCCTGTAGTACTGGCTCTTTGTCGAGTCTGACCCCCGGTATGGCCCGTCTAGCTCCCCCTGAACTCCCTCTATGAACAAAACTTCCCTCTCCCTTCTGGAGTTGCCCGAAGAATAACTACCTTTACCCTTCTTCGGATATGGAGCTCTCTTTGGCGAAGGTATAGTCCTTTCTCCTAAACCCTGTCATTTGACTTTGTTCACTGGCTGGCCTCAAAGTATCATTCATCACCCTTTCCATACCTGTGCAACCCGTACTAGATCCCAGACGGGCTGAAACTGCATAGCTATTAATATTATCTTTAGCTTTTGTCTAAGCCCATCCTGAAATCATTCTACTTTATGATGCTCGGTAGGGAGGTAGGTGGTGGCAAAGATAGATAAGTCCTAGAACCTCATCTCGTATTCCAGAACTGTCATCTCGCCCTACTTTAGGTCGAGGAAATCTTGCTCTTTTTCTTTTCTGTGTTGCCAAGAGTAATACCATTCTTCAAATTCCTCTTGAAAATCTCTCCAACTCAACCCTTCTCCTGGTCTCCTTTCTCTCATAGTTTCCCACCAGGAGTGGGAACTCTCTGTCAACAACTGGGTCACACAGTCTACCCGGGTTTCCTCTGGCATTTGTATCTGATCTATAACCCTTTCTACCTTTCTCAACAAATGTCTTACTACTTCAACGTCTTCCCCCGAATAGGTTGTACAACCCATTTCCTGCATACCCTTCACCCATTGAATTAGGGTAATAACTCTCTCTACCCGAGGGGCGGGATTGGACGTGCCTGCAACCATCCCTACTGCTACTGCCTTGACTAGTTGCTCTAGAAATGCAAGGTTCGAATGTGGATTTGGTGTGGCTGTCGGTACAGCTAGTGGAGGCCTATCTTTTGGTCCCTGACCCCATGTTGCTCTGGGCAACAACACTTCTGTCCGATGGGGTGCGGGGTCATCCTACTGCCTCCCTGATTCTCCTTTCTCAGAATGGGCTAACGTTGCAGGTAGGTGAGAGGCAGTGTCCATCAGTGGATCTCCTTCAGCTTTGTTACCCTCCAATGAGTCATACTATCTCCTCACGGGAGATGAGTCTGCCACTGCTCCTTGTCGTGTACGAATCATCATGCAATATATTTTTGAAAACCACATCATTACTTCAGTCCCTGAAATTTCAACCAGAGGCTCTGATACCAAATTGTAACATTCCCATTTCCGGGATCAAACAACATAATTAATTATAACATTCCCATTTTTAAGATCAAACAACACAATTGACTGAATTTGTGGGTAATTTCTTTTTCATTATTTAAGGTTTACAGAAATTTCCACCAAAATTTTAGCAGAATCTCCCCTATACCGGGAGGTTCCAAGTTATCAACTATCATCCTGTACACATATTATGCTCACATCTCAATCATATCGCAATCATAACAAGTCCAACTCAACAATATATTCAAGGATGTAAATATGACATTTTATCTACTCAATTTCTTTCACATTTAACATACATAATTTAACAAATAAGAGAAGCATACAAACATTTGAATTCCAAATACAAAATAATACAATCCAGTATTCCAAACACAAAATTACAAGGATGACACTATTACGTTCCGAGTTACATGGTTACTTATTAACAAATTACGTAGGTAATTCTTACATTCCTAAATCATGCAAAAGAAAACTAAGGGACCTAAATACTACTCCTAACATGAGTGAAAAGGTCCTGGGATTTATACGTTTTAGAATAAATAAAATAACAATACAATAAAATAGAAAAAGGGAAATTTACACAATACATGCCTATATATTTAATCATATACTAATCCATGCACAACAATGAATTTTTGAATTATTAATTTGTCTTTTATAATTAAGTCCCTATTTATTCTTCTGGGGATCACCCATTATTTTTCATTTCATAAACATCCTAAATTTCATCAGGAGCACATCATTGTGCCACTTCTTCCCAATCTGGGAAGATCATTATCGATTGTCATAACCCATGTTTGGGTTATTTCCAAATTCATTTTCTTTTCTTTAAAAAAAAAAACTTAAACAATGTCATTTTTAACGGCACTATTCTCCTTCTTCCCTTGCGTGTGCAGAGGCAGGGGAGAAGGATATTTTTCAATCCTTTTTTCCTGCTCCCCCCCCCCAACTTGGCCAAACCCTGACACAAGCCACATCCCATACCCTACCACCATTAATGCAACTTAAGTCCCCTTACCCTATCACTATGATGAAGAGAAGAAAAGGCACCATGCCCTGCAGCGATGAATTAAAGGGGATGACACGGGGAAAAGAAAGTTTTAAGAGAGAGAGATATTGTTTGAGAACTAGAGAATTGAAAAAAATAGAGATCGAGAGGACGAACTAAGAAACAAAGAAAAAAACAAAGAGGGAAAGAAAAAAGAGAGAACAGAAACAAAGAAGAGAGAAAGAGTGAATGAAACAAAAGATAGAAAATAGAAGAGAAAAAGAGAAGGACGAAGAGTATAAGGGGAGGAAAACATAGAGAAAGAAAGAAGAACCACCAGCCAAACAGCTCCCAGTCGCCACCCACATCGCCAATGACAGCAGCACCACCGTCAAGTCAGCCCTAGACCTTCGTTTTCTTCTTCAACCTCACCCCCCGGCCGTTCCTTTCCTTCACCATTTGCGATGAGGTCGCTGCATGCAGAACAAAAATTCATTCTGCATGCAGCACAAATAGTTAGCTCTTGTTTGGGTCGAGTCTCGGCCCAGTTTAGTTGGGTCGAGTCTTGGCCCAGCTTTTGCGTTTGGGCTGATTCTCAGCCCTATTTATGTGGGTCGAGTACCAGACGGGTTTTTGTTTTGGGATGAGTCTCAGCCCAATTTAGATGGGTCGAGTCTTGGCCTTGTGTCTGTTTTTAGGCCAAGTCCCAACCTAGTTTATTTGGGTCGCGTCTCGGCCTAGTTTAGTTGAGTTCAGTCTCGACCCAGTGTCTGTTTTGGGGGCGGTCAGGACCCATTTCCTCAAGGGTCCGAGTCGGGCCCAGCTTGCATTTGGGCCAGTCGGGACCTAATTTCTTTTGGGTCCGGACGCGACCTATCTTCCTTCAGGGCCAATCATGACCAACTTCCTTATGAGTCCGGCCTTGGCCCAACTACTCTTTAGGTCAGTCTCCGCCCAGATTCCTTTAGGCTGAATTTGGGCCCAACCAAGGAGGACTTAACCCACTGGATTAGGCTAGGCCCAAACCCGGTATATGATATTATATAATATTATATCATATAATATTATTTAAAAAAATCAAAAATAAAAAATTCAAAAAAACCCTTTTGAAAATTTATGATTTTCTCATGTATTTTTCTGAATTTTTAAATTTTGATTAATATTGGTTTGTATTTTATATTAGAAAGCTACAAATTCGATATTAAAACACCTGGTTTTCTCCGAAATGTTGCAAAAAAAGTAGAAAAAAAAACATCTTGTTTCTTGCATACGGCTAAGTCTCTCAAAGATTAAAAAATATCATATTGTATTTTCATACAACAAATAAAATTGCAAAAAATATTTTAACATGCATTTTGGCTTTAATAACCAGTTTATTAAAGCCATAAGAACTAGGCTAATATTTCAAAAATACCCAAAAAATATTTTGTTTTCTTTTATTATTTAGGATTACAAATTTATATGTAAAATGTATTCTTGATATTAAAAAGGTAATTCTTTTATAGATATTAAAACGATTAGGTTTTTACCTCATAAGATAAGGATTTCCTTATCGATGAGGAATTTTTCAAAGCCGAAATCGATGGAATTTTTTTTTCGTTCTCGATACTTCTTACAATGACATTTCGTGAATTAGTAATTAGGTTCCCTTCCTTATTATGGCATCATACAAATATAGTTTTTTGTAAGTCAGCATTCCTTATCATGACGGAGTAAGGGGGCATGGGTGATCATTACGACAACAAGAGACCCTTTTGAGGCCAGGTAGAAAGCCTACCTATCATGTAATGGCGCAAAACCTATCCTTAAAGTATAAGCTCCCTAAATAGCCATCCAAATCCAATAAGCATGTACATACATTTACATCCATTCATTGTAAATAGTATATATACATGCATCAGGTAGAAATATAGGTCTCCAAAAAGTCTACAACACCCGACTCCGAGCGAGAATTATGGAAGATGAAGAGCGCGCTCACTGTGACGCCTATTTTTAAGAGGAGTTGGAGTCTCTGAAGACAAGTGTGGCTCACCTCACTAGCTTACTCAAGCAAACACTGGGAAATACTTCTGGTGAAGGTCCTTCTAATCGACCCGTCACCTTTAATAAGACTCTGACAATAGGTCAACCTGAAGAAAGAATGAGTGAACATGGTCGGATATTCAACATAATCTAATATTTTTGCAAAAGCTTTTGTGGGGTGGCTAACCGAAGGGGAATTGCACCAGAGTTATAGAATGGAGCCTGTTCTTGTTTTGTCCAAAAATGACTACCTCTTGATCATGTCTGCAAAGCTTTTTTATTTTGTTTCACCCTGTTTCAGTCTTGTTGGTAATTTGTCTCATAATATCATAAGACTTTCTCTGTAAAATGAGACTTTCTTGTTAATAAGTTCATGTATTTTTCCCGTGTTTATAACGTGCCTTCATTTTTATTGTTGTTTCATAACACACTGAGCACAACCTTTACTCACGTAACCACCGCATCAAGAATCAATTGGTGTGTTTCCCTTTTCATTGAAAACTATGCATGAACTCACATGTTCACAAAGATTTTTTGGGAATTCAAAGTTTTAGTACAAGATAGAAATTGTAAATCCCGAGAAAAACCAAGGCTGGATTAAATTAAAGAAAATAAACTAAACTAAAAAGAAGTGGGGCCAAAAACGAATACACTTAAAGAAAATGGGGCCTAAATGCAAATAAGAATAATTATAGAGCATAAATACTTCTATTCTCACCAAAAACAGATCTGCAGCTATGTAAAGAAAGAAAAGAGGGAGTTTTTATATCTATTTTTACAAATCAAGAGAGAAACACCAAAATTTCAAGAACCCATCCCAGATTGAGGGTTATAGGTAAAATAAACCCTGGTGGGAAAAGGATTAACAAGAAAAATTGAACAAGAAGAGAAGAGGGGAGGGTCGGCTGTCATTAGAAAGAAAAGGAGGGATCGAAGCCTTGATTCACACCAGGTAAGATATTCTAAACCTAGTCTTATGAGTCATTTGTAGTCGATTATGAATTGATGCCTGGATGTTAATTTATATATTGAGTTCTTAGACTTGAATTGAGGAAAAAGTATGAGTTGTTAAAGTAAAGAACTTCATGTGTTGTGTGTAAATGGAAAGGTTGATGAATCTGGACAGTTTCGTCTCTTGACCTTCAAGGAGATTTTGGGTAGGAGAATGAAGGAATTAGGATCAAGTTCCTTCACAGAAATTGTAGTTTTGGATGTTTACTAACTAATAAAAATGGTCTTGCTCAATTTGGAGTCATAGAACTCCAGTTATGGGTCACCAACCGAGACTGGGTCATGACAGACCCTATAGGGTAGCAGGTCTGGTTCATTGATGAGCAATTTTGACTATCTTAGAGATAGAAATGGGTTCTTCTCAAAACATAGAACTTGTAGCCTCATGTCTTACCTTTCCAATGCCATAAATTTCACTTGAATCGAAGTTCTATAACTCCAGATATAGTTAAAAATATGAGGAGAGGTCAGACAGTAATAGTTTAAAAATGGACAGTAACAGGTGGACAGTAACAGTCCAAGTGTTTGTTGATGAGCGATTTTGACTATCTTAGAGGAAGAAATGGGTTCTTCTAAACACATAGAACTTGTATCCTTATGTCTTACCTTTCCAACGCCACATATTTCGCTTGAATCGGAGTTCTATAACTCCAGATATAGTTAAAAATCTGAGGAGAGGGCAGACAGTAACAGTTCAAAAATGAACAGTAACAGTTGGACAGTAACAGTCCAAGTGTTTGTTGATGAGCGATTTTGACTATCTTAGAGGAAGAACTGGGTTCTTCTCAAATATAAAACTTGTAGCCTCATGTCTTACCTTTCCAACGCCATAAATTTTTCTTGAATCGGAGTTCTATAACTCCAGATATAGTTAAAAATCTGAGGAGAGGTCAGACAGTAACAGTTCAAAAATGGACAATAACAGTTGGACAATAACAGTCCAAGTGTTTGTTGATGAGTCATTTTGACTATCTTAGAGGAAGAACTGGGTTCTTCTCAAAACATAGAACTTGTAGCCTCATGTCTAACCTTTCCAACACCATAAATGTTGCTTGAATTGGAGTTCTATAACTCCAGATATAGTTAAAAATCTGAGTAGAGGTCAGACAGTAATAGTTCAAAAATGGACAGTAACAGTTGGACAGTAATAGTCCAAGTGTTTGTTGATGAGTGATTTTGACTATTTTAGAGGTAGAACTGGGTTCTTTTCAAAACATAAAACTTGTAGCCTCATGTCTTACCTTTCCAACGCCACAAATTTTGCTTGAATCGGAGTTCTATAGCTCTAGATATAGTTAGAAATCTGAGGAGAGGTTAGACAGTAACAGTTCAAAAATGGACAGTAACAGTCCAAGTGTTTGTTGATGAGCGATTTTGACTATCTTAGAAGCAGAACTGGGTTATTCTCAAAACATAAAACTTGTAGCCTCATGTCTTACCTTTCCAACGCCACAAATTATACTTGAATCGAAGTTCTATAACTCCAGATATAGTTAAAAATCTGAGAAGAGGTTAGACAGTAACAGTTCAAAAACGAGGCAGTAACAGTTGGACAGTGATAGTCCAAATATAAAGAAAGGAATGATAACTAGGATTGGACAAAGAACGACAGTAATAATGAGTGAAATGATAAAAACATAAAGTACTAAAAAATAACTGAAAGAAAGCCTTATTGGTTGTTGATATGGTTATTATAAAACATATCCTTGAGTGAGGAAAATTTATGAGATAAACCTGTGATTTGCAGGAGGGACCATAGGCGTGGTGCAATAGCAGCAATAGGGGAGCACGAGTAGAGATTCTATTGCAGGTAGGTGATTCACACCTTTGCTTTCTAGTTAAATTCCATGATTTAATATATTATTGATGTGAAATGTGAATTACTGAATGTATGTGTATTCAAGGTGAAAAGTTGTTATGTGAATTGCCAAGTGATGAAATTATCACTGACAAAGAAAATATGAGAAGTGTGATTTGAGGAATAAACTAGCATACATTGAGTGTATGTTAGGATCCCGGGTAAGGGGATCACCATGTATTGTCTAGCATACATTTAGTGTATGTTAGGATCCCGGGTAAGGGGATCGCCACGAATGGACTAGCATACATTTAGTGTATGTTACGATCCCGGGTAAAGGGATCTCCACGAACTAGCATACATTTAGTGTATGTTAGGATCCCGGGTAAAGGGATCTCCACGTATTGGCTAACATACATTCAGTGTATGTTAGGATCCCGGGTAAGGGGATCACCATGTATTGGCCAACATACATTTAGTGTCTGTTAGGATCCTTGGTAAAGGGATCGCCTTACATCGACTCCTATGGGGTGGTGATGACGATACCAGTGAAATTGGTATCGGTAATGTGATAAGCAAAAGTAATCACGTTGATCTTATAAGGTCTGGAATGAAGGTTGATAGTGGCAGAGGGAACGGTTATTAATAGTTTGAATAAGGAAGAGATTTTAATAAAAAAACTGGAAGGGAGAAGTAAATGAAATATGAATGCATGTTACCCTGTTGAAATTATTAGATATTCATATTGTTATATTTATTGTGATATTCACCTTGCAATAATATGTATTTTGTTTCAGGATCATCGCATGCACGACAGGAGTAGATCCTAGCTTATGTTCCCTTTTTGAAATCTAGGTTCTAGGGAGTATACCCTTGTATTTTGTAAACATGAAAATGTTTGTATAACTTAATTTGTATAATAAATGTTTAAACTTGATTGGATGAATTTAACGCTGTAGTTTATATATCCATATTTCATGTCTATGTATCTATATTTATTTAAATTATCCATCCATAATGATATTTTTGTTATATAATGCATATCATAAATATTATGGTTGATAGGTGTGAGTATAATTGTGGAATTGAAACCCAGGATGATTGGGTCGGGAATTAAGTTATGAGATGCGAACTGTTAGAAGTGTAAACAGGTTACATGTCGGTAACTTGGGACCTTCCAGTATAGGGGGGACTCTGTCGAAATTCTGGTAGATGTTAATACGAAGACTATGAATATGTATATATATATATATAAAAACTATTAACTACTCTATTTTTTTTTCTATTGACATGAGATTGTGGTTTTATCCTAGAAATGGGGGATGTTACATTTTGGTATCAGAGCTCAGGTTGCTATTCCGGGGATAGGAATGATTATATGGTTTTGGAATGTGTTTCAGGATGGTGAGAACAAGGCAAGGAGCCAGGACTGATCCATCCCTAGTTCGGGGAAGTGGCCAGAGTATTCGTAATGAAAGTGATCCAGACTGGGATCCCTTGGCAGACACCTCCTCTCATATACCTACAGCATCAGTGTACTCAGAAGGGGGCGAGTCAGTGAGACTTCGAGATGATTCATCGTTCCGTCAGGCAGATGTATCCATGCCCGAGGGATCAGACAGACATGGGGGAGATAATATACCTCCACCAGCAGCACCGGTAGCTGAATCAAACCTATTTTCGGATCCTACTTTTATGGAACATATAGTGAGAGCTGTGGCAGCAGGAATGGTAGCGGGGGCCTCCAATACGACTCCTAGATCAGGGGGAATAGTCACCATAGTGCAATGGGTGAAGGGTATGAGAGAGATGGGTTGTATGACTTACCGGGGTGAAGAGGATGCTGAGGTTGCTAGGCATTGGCTGAGGAAAGTGGAAAGAGTTATAAATCAGATGTAGGTGCCAAAGGAGCTATGAGTGGATTGTGTGACTCAGCTATTGGTTGAAAGTGCCCACTTTTGGTGGGAGACCATTAGAGAAAGGAGATCAGGGGAGGTATTGAGATGGAGGGATTTTCATGAAGAGTTTGAGGAGAGGTACTATTCTTGGGAGCATAAGAGGGAGAAAGAACAGGAGTTTTTGGAATTGAGGCATGGATATTTGACAGTGCTAGATTATGAGAGGAGATTTCAGGATTTAGCAGCTTTTGCCTCCACTTACCTTCCCACAAAGCGCCACAGGGTGGAGAGGTTCCGTGATGGACTGAGACGGGAATTGAGGATGATATTGATAGCCATGCAGTTTCAGTCTGTATGGGAATTGGTACAAGCTGCTCAGGGTATAGAGAGGGTAATAAAGGATACCCCGAAGCCAGTGGTCGAGCAGAGTCAGGCAATGGGAGCTAAGATGAGAGATTTTGAGTTTATAACTGGGAGACCTCCTGTCCCAAAGAAAGGGAAGAGCGGGCCATCATTAGGACAGTTCCAGAGAAGGGGTGGGAGTTTCACCCCAGGAGGGAGCTCATGAGGATCTAGACAAGTCAGTGGAAGAGGAGCTTGGGGAGGATAGTCTAGATAGGGAGTCAAAACTGCTAGAGGGTCTACATAGCAAAGGGGACTAGTATATCCGTTTTGTCAGAGGTGTGAGTAGTGACACCCTAGAGATTGCTCTGCGATGTCGGGGAGATGTTATATTTGTAGAAGTGAGGGGCATCGATGGAAAGAGTGCCCGCATGTAGGAAAAGGTTGTTACTATTGTGGGGACACGAGTCACAGGAAGAAGGATTGTCCTCGTAGAACTACCGAGGGAGCCCATGGTCAGAGGATTGAGGTTCAAAGCCAGCAGCAATCGGTGACAGTCAATCGTCCTATCAGGCCTACCTAGTCAGGGACGAGTGCTACTCGTGGGAGGCCCAGAAATCAGGAGGGGAGGACTCAGGGTCGGGTATATCACATGACCTACGAGGATATGGGAGTTGTACCTGATGTGGTGGCAGGTACTTTATAGTTAGATACAATGCAAGTTTATGCTTTAATTGATCCTGGAGCTAGTCATTCCTTTATATCTTATAGAATTGTGAATAACTTGCATGTGTTATCTAGTAACTTGGGTGTAGGGGTGACGGTTAGTACACCTTTGGGAGAGAATATACATATTGATGATATTTATAGAGGGGTAAAACTATATATTGGAGGATTAGAGTTGAGGGCAGATCTTATGCCGTTAGAGTTATATGATTTTGATGTGATTCTGGGCATGGATTGGTTAAGTAAACATAAGGCACAAGTGGATTGTTTCACCAAGACGGTGACAATCCAAGGAATAGGTGATAAAAGAGTAGTGTTTAAAGGGGAAAGAAAAGTAATTCCAAGTTGTGTAATCTCAGTCTTGGTGGCTAGAAAATTACTGAGGAAAGGTTGTTCTGCTTGGTTAGCCCATGTAAGAGAGCTGGAGAAGGGTAGCATAGATTTGGCTAGTATTCCTGTTGTGAGGGAGTTTCAAGATGTATTCCCAGAAGAGTTGCCTAGATTACCTCCAGTTAGAGAAATTGAAGTTTCCATAGAAACTATTCCAGGAGTTTCTCCTATAGCCCAGTCTCCTTATAGGATGGCACCTATGGAATTGGCGGAACTGAAGGTCCAGCTTCAGGAATTGTTAGATAAAGGCTTCATCCGGCCTAGTAACTCACCCTGGGGAGCTCCGGTATTGTTTGTAAAGAAGAAGGATGGCACCCTTCGTTTGTGCATTGATTATCGTCAATTGAATAAAGTGACGGTGAAGAACAGGTACCCACTCCCACGAATAGATGACTTGTTTGATCAGTTGAAGGGTGCTAGGGTATTTTCTAAGATAGATCTGAGATCTGGATATCACCAGCTGAGAATCGAGGAACAAGACATACAAAAAACTACCTTCCGAACCCGTTATGGGCATTACAAGTTTTCGGTGATGCCTTTTGGGTTAACCAATGCTCCGGCCATGTTTATGGACTTGATGAATCGGGTGTTTCAGCCTTACCTGGACCAATATGTGGTTTCATTTATTGACGATATTTTGGTGTATTCAAACTCTCACTTAGAGCATGAACAACATCTAAGGGTTGTGCTATAGACTTTAAGGGAAAATCAATTATATGCAAAGTTGGATAAGTGTGAGTTCTGGCTCAAGGAAGTGATATTTTTGGGTCATGTAATATTTGCAGAAGGAATATTTGTGGATCCAAGAAAGGTTGAGGCCGTGTTAAAATGGGAAAGGCCTACGAACGTGACAGAAATCTGGAGTTTCTTGGGTCTTACTGGATATTACCGAAGGTTTATTGAAGGGTTCTCCACCATAGCATCACCTTTAACTAAGCTGACCCGCAAGGAAGTCCGGTTTGTTTGGTCGGAAGAGTGTGAAGCAAGCTTTCAAGAACTGAAGGAGAGGCTCACTTCTGCTCCTGTGTTGGCCCTTCCATTGGGGACAAAAGGGTTTGTGGTATATAGTGATGCCTCAAAAAGGGGTCTGGGATGTGTATTAATGCAACATGGGCTTGTGATTGCTTATGCATCAAGACAGTTAAAGTCGCATGAGGTGAATTACCCGGTTCATGACCTAGAACTTGCAGTGGTGGTGTTTGCCTTAAGAGTATGGAGACATTATTTATATGGGACACAAGTTCAAATCTTTACAGACCATAAAAGTTTGAAGTATTTGATGTCACAGAAGGAGTTAAACATGCGTCAGAGAAGATGGGTAGAGTTAATAAAAGATTACGATTGTGTTATTGACTACCATCCTGGTAAGGCTAATGTAGTAGCCGATGCCTTGAGTAGGAAGGGAAAAACAGTGATGAATGATATGGAGCTTAAGGAACAAGAAAGTATAGTGGAATTAAAGAAAATGGGCTTGCGACTAAGTGTAGGGCCCGAGGGATCACTGTTAGCTTAGTTAAAGATCTGATCTGTGCTTCGAGATAGGGTCTTGGTGGCTCAACAAGCAGATGGGAAAGTTAAAGAGATCAAGGAGAGGGTAAACAAGGGTATAGAGACATCATTTCAAATGTTATCCGATGGGCTAATAGCTATGAGTAGGTGAATTTATTTGCCCGATGGTAAGATTTTGAAAGACGAAGTATTAAGAGAAGCTCATGAATCTCGATTTGCTACTCATCCTGGGAGTATAAAGATGTATAGGGATTTAAAGGAAAACTACTAGTGGCCAAATATGAAAAGGGAAATAGCAAAATTTATGTTGAATTGTGGGATCTGTCAACAAGTACAGATAGAACACCAGAAACCTATAGGGGAATTACAGTCATTATCAATTCCGGAATGGAAATGGGAGGATATTTCTATGGATTTTGTGACGGGATTACCCAGGAGAAAGAAGGGGAATGATATCATATGGGTGGTCGTGGATCGACTAACAAAATCTGCTTTGTTTTTGCCAATGAAGATGACTGATTCGGGGGATAAGCTAGCAAAATTGTATGTAAATGAAGTAATCAGACTTCACGGAGTGCCGGTTTCAATTATATCAGATCGAGATCCAAGGTTCACATCAAGATTGTGGCCTAGCTTACAACGGGCAATGAGGACAAAGTTGAATCTGAGCACGGCATTTCATCCTCAAACAGATGGTCAATCTGAAAGGACCATCCAAACTCTTGAGGATCTCTTGAGGTCCTGTGTGCTGGAGTGTGGAGGGAATTAGGAGGATCTCCTGCCATTGGTGGAGTTTACTTATAATAATAGCCATCAAACTACTATTGGTATGGCTCCATATGAAGCATTGTATGGGAGGAAATGTCGTACCCCAATTTGTTGGGAGGAAGTAGGAGAAAGGAAGCTTTTGGGACCTGAGATGCTGCAACTGACAACTGACAAGGTGAGGGTGATCAAAAAGAGAATGAAGGAAGCCTAGGATAGACAAAAAAAGTTACGCAGATCGCCGAAGAAGGCTGTTGGAATTCCAAGTAGGGGATAAAGTATTTTTGAAGGTGGCTCCTTGGAAAGGCATCATTCGATTTGCAGTAAAAGGGAAATTAGCCCCGAGATATATTGGCCCTTTTGAGATTAAAGAAAGAATCAGGCCAGTTGCATATCGATTAGAATTGCCTGAATATTTGGATAAGATTCACAATGAGTTCCATGTATCATTGCTACGAAAGGCCAAGATAGACCCCTCACGGGTATTGCCACAAGTTCCTATGAAGATTAAGGGGGATCTAACCATGAAAACTAAGCCCCTCAAGATCTTAGATCGAGATGAGAAATTGTTGAGGAATAAGAAAGTTCCCCTGGTGAGAGTATTGTGGAGAAGCTCTCGAATAGAAGAAGAAACATGGGAAAGAGAATCCGAGATGAAGGAAAAGTTTTCGCACTTATTCTCCGACATAGGTACATAACTTGAATTTCAAGGACGAAATTTTTATTATGAGGGGAGATTGTAAATCCCAAGAAAAACCAAGGCTGGATTAAATTAAAGAAAATAAACTAAACTAAAAAGAAATGGGGCCAAAAACGAATACACTTAAAGAAAATGGGGCCTAAATGCAAATAAGAATAATTATAGAGCATAAAAACTCCTATTCTCACCAAAAACAGATCTGCAGCTACATAAAGAAAGAAAAGAGGGAGTTTTTATATCTATTTTTAGAAATCAAGAGAGAAACACCAAAATTTCAAGAACCCATCCCAGATTGAGGGTTATAGGTAAAATAAACCCTGGTGGGAAAGGGATTAACAAGAAAAATTGAACAAGAAGAGAAGAGGGGAGGGTCAGCTGTCATTAGAAAGAAAAGGAGGGATCGAAGCCTTGATTCGCACCAGGTAAGATATTCTAAACCTGGTCTTATGAGTCATTTCAAGTCGATTATGAATTGATGCCTGGATGTTAATTTATATATTGAGTTCTTAGACTTGAATTGAGGAAAAATTATGAGTTGTTAAAGTAAAGAACTTCATGTGTTGTATGTAAATGGAAAGGTTGATGAATCTGGACAGTTTCAGCTCTTGACCTTCAAGGAGATTTTGGGTAGGAGAATGAAGGAATTAGGATCAAGTTCCTTCATAGAAATTGTAGTTTTGGATGTTTACTAACTAATGAAATTGGTCTTGCTCAATTTGGAGTCATAGAACTCCAGTTATGGGTCACCAACCGAGACTGGGTCATGACAGACCCTATAGGGTACCAGGTCTGGTTCATTGATGAGCAATTTTGACTGTCTTAGAGGCAGAACTGGGTTCTTCTCAAAACATAGAACTTATAGCCTCATGTCTTACCTTTACAATGCCATAAATTTTGCTTGAATCGGAGTTCTATAACTCCAGATATAGTTAAAAATTTGAGAAGAGGTCAGACAGTAACAGTTGAAAAACGAGACAGTAACAGTTGGACAGTAACAGTCCAAATGTTTGTTGATGAGCGATTTTGACTATCTTAGAGGTAGAACTGGGTTCTTCTCAAAACATAGAACTTGTAGCCTCATGTCTTACTTTCCAACTCCATAAATTATGCTTGAATCGGAGTTCTACAACTCCAGATATAGTTAAAAATCTGAGGATAGATCAGACAGTAATAGTTCAAAAATGGACAGTAACAATTGGACACTAACAGTTCAAGTGTTTGTTGATGAGCGATTTTGACTATCTTAGAGGCAGAACTGGGTTCTTCTCAAAACATAGAACTTGTAGCCTCATGTCTTACCTTTCCAATGCCATAACTTTTACTTAAATCGGAGTTCTATAACTCCAGATATAGTTAAAAATATGAGGATAGGTCAGACAGTAACAGTTCAAAAATAGACAGTAATAGTTGGACAGTAACAGTCCAAGTGTTTATTGATGAGCGATTTTGACTATCTTAGAGATAGAACTAGGTTCTTCTCAAAACATAGAACTTGTAGCCTCATGTCTTACCTTTCCAACGACATAAATTGTGCTTGAATTGGAGTTCTATAACTCCAGATATAGTTACAAATCTAAGGATAGGTCAGACAGTAACAGTTCAAAAACGAGACAGTAACAGTTGGACAATGATAATCCAAATATAAAGAAATGAATGATAACTAGGATTGGACAAAGAACGACAGTAATAATGAGTGAAATGAGAAAAACATAAAGTACTAAGAAATTATTGAAAGAAAGACATATTGGTTATTAATATGGTTATTATAAAACATATCCTTGAGTGAGGAAAATTTATGAGATAAACCTGTGATTTGCAGGAGGGACCGCAGGCGTGGTGCAACAGCAGTAGTGGAGCACGAGTAGAGCTTCTATTGCAGGTAGGTGATTCACACCTATGCTTTCTAGTTAAATTCCATGATTTAATATATTATTGATGTGAAATGTGAATTACTGAATGTATGTGTATTCAAGGTGAAAAGTTGTTATGTGAATTGCCAAGTGATGAAATTATCACTGACAAATGAAATATGAGAAGTGTGATTTGAGGCATAAACTAGCATACATTGAGTGTATATTAGGATCTCAGGTAGGGGGATCACCATGTATTGTCTAGTATACATTGAGTGTATGTTAGGATCCTGGGTAAGAGGATCACCATGCATTGGCTAGCATACATTTAGTGTATGTTAGGATCCCAGGTAAGGGGATCGTCATGAATGAACTAGCATACATTTAGTGTATGTTAGGATCCCGGGTAAGGGGATCGCAACGAATGGACTAGCATACATTTAGTGTATGTTAGGATCCCGGGTAAGGGGATCTCCACATATTGGCTAACATACATTCAGTGTATGTTAGGATCCCGGGTAAAGGGATCACCATGTATTGGCTAGCATACATTTAGTGTATGTTAGGATCCCGGGTAAGGGGATCGCCACGAATGGACTAGCATACATTTAGTGTATATTAGGATCCCGGGTAAGGGGATCACCATGTATTGGCCAACATACATTTAATGTATGTTAGGATCTCAGGTAAAGGGATCGCCTTACATCGACTCCTATGAGGTGGTGATGACGATACCAGTGAAAGTGGTATCGGTAATGTGATAAGCAAAAATAATCACGTTGATCTTATAAGGTCTGGAATGAAGGTTGATAGTGACAGAGGGAACGGTTATTAATAGTTTGAATAAGAAAGAGATTTTAATAAAAAAAAAATCTAGAAGGGAGAAGTAAATGAAATATGAATGCATGTTACCCTGTTGAAATTATTAGATATTCATATTGTTATATTTATTGTGATATTCACCTTGCAATAATATGTATTTTGTTTCAGGATCATCGCATGCACGACAGGAGTAAATCCTAGCTTATGTTCCCTTCTTGAAATCTAAGTTTTAGGGAGTATACCCTTATATTTTGTAAACATAAAAATGTTTGTATAACTTAATTTGTATAATAAATATTTAAACTTGATTGGATGAATTTAACATTGTAGTTCATATAACCATATTTCATGTCTATATATTTATATTTATTTAATTATCCATCCATAATGATATTTTGTTATATAATGCATATCATAAATATTATGGTTGATAGGTGTGAGTATAATTGTGGAATTGAAACCTAGGATGATTGGGTCGGGAATTAAGTTATGAGATGCGAACTGTTAGAAGTGTAAACAGGTGACATGTCGGTAACTTGGGACCTTCCAGTATAGAGGGGACTCCATCAAAATTCCGGTAGATGTTAATACGAAGATCATGAATATATATATATATACAAAAAAAAAATTAACTACTATGTTTTTCTATTGACATGAGATTGTTGTTTTATCCTAGAAATAGGGGATGTTACAGAAATCATATTGGTGTTTGTCCAAAAAAATGAGTTCTGAAAATTCAAGTGATCTCTTAGAAAGATAACCATACACCTAGAAAACCTGAAAACCCAAACACCATGAGATGACTCCATTTTGCATACTCGTATGAAAGCAAGGCTTACCGATCCTAAGTGCATGTGTTTGAAGTAAGGAAATGTCATCTTTGATAATCCTTTCCCGAGGCTAAGATATACCTTTTTCAATCCTTATTTGAGCCTAATGCTTTTCTTGAGATAAATAACCTTAGCTAGGATCACACCCCACACTAGGGGAAAGTGCGAAAGATATACAAGAAACCTCAACGATTGAAAGTGCCCAAACAACACTAGGGGGCATGAAGTTGCTAAAAAAAAGTTGGGGGCATGAAGAAAAATCTTAAGGATCCATAAGATTTGAGCTTCTCATAAAAATAACTGATATAATGATGCTCAACCAAGTGAAGAATGAAGAAAACAAAGAGAAGAGGCCTATGCCTGACACTGGGGGCATAATGGACCATTTTGCAAATCAGTCCCAAAGTCCAGAAAATCTATGAACCAAAAAAAAGAAAGTCAAGAAATAAGCACTAGTGATCCTTAGTCTTGAAATCCTTTAAACACTTTTTGAGCTTATAAATATCATTTTTCTTCATAACCAAAAGCCTAAGCCTACATTACGTACCTAATCAATCCCTTTTTGATAAAAGACAAGCAATCTGGATCAGTAGGAAATGCTTTTGTGAACCAAATCATTATTCATGCAAATAAAATAAATGCTTTGAAGACTGGTTCTTTAAAATCCTCAGATTAAATCTTGAATCATTTTGACCAACAAAACATCACTTCATATTTTAACCAAAAGCAAAACAAAAAGTTTGCATCACTTCTGAAAAACCTGTCCATAGGAATCACTTGAATTTCTTCAGAACGAGTTTTCTTTAAACCAATGTCAAAATGATTTCTATGTCGGGAATAGCTTTGAAATTTCAAAAATTCTGCATGAAAACATTTCCTTATAAAAACCAAACCTTCTTTCACATAGCCTCATCCCTAAAGAAAATTCGAATTGAATACCTGGGGACATGATCAAGCTGGGGGGCAATTCAAAAACATATGATAGGGTTGTCTCCATGATTCCCTTTCTAAGAAAACAAAATTTAGGGTAGAGCTCGTGACCTTTAAGATAAAGGTTGGAGAACAAAGAAGTGTGATGATGTAAGCAATATATATATATATATATATATATATATATATATATATATATATATATATATATAATTGATGACTCCATCGTTGCTGTCAATTTCTGAATCGGCAGCGACGCAGTTTTTGCTGCCGATTTACTGAATCAACAGCGACAGAATGCAGTTTTCGCTGCTGATTTCTGAATCGGCAGCGACGCAGTTTTCGTTGTCGATTTCTGAATCAGCAGCGATATATTGTTATTAAAAGTTAGGGAAACAAATTGGATTGTCTTAAGGAGCTGGGATTTGATGACAAATGTGTCCCCATGAAGAAAATGGGACCTATATTTCTTAGGTAAGTATACATGCATATTGATCATAATGCATTACTTTAACCATTGACAGATCAGTGTTTCACCATCACTTCTTGGATAGTGCGTTTTATAACCCTATCTCATTTCAAATGCGCCTTTGAGCCCTTACCTCATTTCAAGTGTGCCTTTGAGCCCTCATCTCTTGGGTGGTGTGTTTTCTAGCCCTACCTCCTTTCAAGTGCACCTTTGAGCACCCATCTCTCTCCAAAACACCTTATATTTTTTCCATCTAGGTAGGTCACCCATTATAATGAGACCACTTCACATATTTTTTTCCCATCTGGATAGGTCACCCATTACAATGAGAACACTTTTTATTTTTTTCCTGGGTAGGTCACTCATTATAATGAGACCACTTCACATTTTTTTCCATCTAGTTAGGTCACCCATTACAATGATACCACTTTCAAAACTCATCACATCTTCCACTTTGGTAGGTCACCCATTACAATGAGATAACTTTATATTTTTTTTTCCATCTGGGTAGGTCACCCATTACAATGAGACGATTTCATTTTATTTTTCCATTTGGGTAGGTCATCCATTACAATGAGACCACTTTTCTTTTCTTTTTTCTGGGTAGGTAATTAGTACTTAAAAGTGTATTTTTATCAAGGTTTTATATTATCATTTTGCACTTGAAGTATCAATAACTCCTTAACTAGAGCATGTTTTATAATAACAAGTCTGATAATATAAGATAACTTTAATTTATGGTAAATGCTTATTTTAAATGCAGGAATATCTCACAATTCAAATGATTGATTGATGTGATTAACTATTGAAAGTGAAAAGACAAGAACAGACTAAGCTTAGAAAAGAGATGTTGATTCAATTCAAATTGGAACACTATTTAGTCATTAGGTCATATCTGGAGCTGTAAATCTTGAATTTCAGTTTGGTTTATATGGCTAGAAAGCTAAGAAATAGTCCTACAATGTTCATGAAGAGTGGAAGACCCAAATCTGCCATTTTCAAATTCAAAGCTTGGCCAAAAAAGAGAAGTCAGAATCTGTCATGCAATCCAGCCCAAACACTGCTCAGAAGTTTACCCATAGCTCGCGTTCTAGAAGGCAAAATGACGTCAAATTTGGTGGGTGAAAAGATAAGACAATTTCCAACAACTTTTATGAGGACCACCTGCTCAAGTTCTGATGTTACCAATGACATTTTATCCAGACAAGAGCTTGAGGGCTATCCACAAGAAGCACTACTCAGTCTTTTAGCCATATCTAGATTTATAGTGATTTAAATGCTCTGACATTTTGTAAGTGGAAAGAGGAGATAATTTCCAACAACTTTCATGAAGAACACTTTGCCAGATTCTGATTACATCAATGTCATTTCATCCAGCCAAAATGCTTGAGTGTTGCTGTCCAACAAGTCCACTAAATCAATAGTTGGCCACTACATCAATAATCAATTACCAAATGAATAGTTCTGAATTTTAGCCTATAAAAGGAGGCATTTGCCATTCATTTAAGCATCTTGGTTTTCAGATCAAGATCATTTTCTTGCTCTCTCTTTGTAATGTTAAAATTCTATTTTATGTTTTATTAATCTCTTGTTTATGTTTTTCATTTCCTTTACTACTCTTAGTTAACTTATATCATAATTATATTCTTATATTGTTTATTTATGATCTTCTTCTTCATTATGTCTAGCTAAGTTAATTATGTCAAGGTGAAAAGGTTTCACTAATAGTGTTAGAATATGTATAATATAAACTCAACATGGACTTCAATGTTTATATCCAATAAAGTTTGTTATTAATATATCTTATCTCTTTATCTTACTAATTCTTAATACCTTGCTTGTTAAATAATTAATCTAGATTTGTGTTGTATAACACTTGGTACAATAAATGCTTGATTCTTCATAGTCTTCGGCCGACATCATTGTTATGAGAGTAACTTGATTTGTTGTTAACATAAGTTAGCATCATGAATTCCTGACAATATTTAAAAGTATGGTGTTATTAAAATAAGATAATTAATATGATCATGTTAAAAATTTATAATGAACTATTAAGGATAAATCATCCGATTGGAACCTCCTTTATGTGTGGTTTCCAGTTGAGTAATAAAAAGAGTTTATACTATACTTATTTCTAATACCATTAGTGGATCCTCTAACCTTGACATCTGTTTTTATTATTATTTAATCCTCACATTAATCTCACATCTCAAAGATCTCTTTAACTCTTTGTTACATTATATATATATAAATATAGTTGACCTTCCTATGGATCGACCCCAGTCTTGTCGGGTTATTTATTACTTTGACACTCTTACATTTGGGATAAGATATCAACTCTTTGATCGTGTCAAGTTTTTTGCGTCATTGCTGGGGAGGTAAATTACTATATAAATTTTATTTTACTTTTCTTTTCTTTTCACTTTTATCTTATCTAACTTTTTTATTATTATTATTATTTTTCCTGCACTTGCATGAGAGTTTGGTCATGCACATTAAGTGGTAGACTTTGTAGGGTATCCTTATCAGTTTCAGAAAATATGGCCGAAGAAGATAACTAGTCGCTTCATAATGAGAATAATCGTGTTAGAACACTAAGAGACCACATGAATCCAACAAGAACAAGTGTACCATCATGTATAGTTTTCCCTCCTGATGCATCTCACTTTAATTTTAAGTCAGACATTATTTAACTTTTACCTTCTTTTCATGGCTTAGATCTCGAAAATCCATACTTGCATTTGAGAGAATTTGAAGAAGTTTGTAACACTTATAATGACTTAAATTGTAGCATGAACACCATCAGATTAAAACTTTTTCCTTTTTCATTAAAAGATAAAGCTAAAACATGGCTACAAAATCTTAGGTCAGGATCCATTCATGCTTGGGATGAAATGCAATAACAGTTTTTAATGAAAAAACTAAGAGAAACATTTTACCAATGTTGGGATAGGTACCGAGACTTGCTTAATACTTGCCCTTATCATGGTTTTGAAACATGGAGATTGGTTTCATATTTTTATGAAGGGTTAACACTGAAAAATAGGCAAATGGTGGAATTGATGTGCAATGAAACTTTTGAAGATAAAGACCCTGATGAAGCAATGGAGTATCTAGACTTGCTAGCTGAAAATGCTCAAAATTGGGACACTACAGGTACTTATGAGGCACCAAGTAAAACTCAACCTCATACATCTAGTGGAGGTATATACAACCTTAGAGAAGATCATGACCTCCAAGCCAAATTTGCATCTTTAGCTAGAAAAGTCGAGGCACTAGAATTGAAAAGGAGTGGTCAATTAAAATCTGTTCAAGACATTATGTGTCAAATATGTGAAACCAATGAACACTCAACTAATAACTGTCCAACGTTTCCTTCTTTCAAGGAATGCCTCCATGAACAAGCCTATGCTTTAAACAGTTTCCAAAGGCCCAATCATAACCCATACTCGCAAACATACAACCCTAGTTGGAGAGATCATCCAAATTTCAGTTGGAAGAGTGGTAACAATAATGCACAAACTTCACAACCTTCATTTCAAGCACACCATAATTTCCAAAATTCTCATGGATATGCACCTCCTTTTGTCCCCCTCCTAGAAGAAATCTCGAGGAAACTTTGCGTGCATTCATTGAAAAGCAAGAGTCAATCAACACTCAAAATGCTCAAACTATGGTTGATTTGAAAGATACTCTTGCAAAATTCACATCTACTCTTAGTTTTCAGGAGAAAGGTAAGTTTCCATCTCAACCACAGCAAAATCCCAAAGGGCAATACAATGCAAATGCTAATTCCAGAAGTCAACACATCGATCAAGTCCAATCAGTCATTACTCTCTATAGTGGTAAGGTTATTGAAAAACTCATTCTTGAACCTTGTGAGAAAGATGATGAGTCAATCTTTGAGGGTAAGGAAGGGGTAAACCTGAACATTGCAAAGAAAAGACTGATTCCCCACCAGTATTTCCATTTTCTCATGCCATGACCAAATAAAGGGAAGTCAATCACGATTATGAAATCTTTGAAACTTTCAAATAGGAAGAAATCGAGGATGAAAAAGGCACCGAAAATTTTGTTGCAGATCATTTGTCAAAATTGGCAATAGATTCAACATCTGACATCACATCAATTGATAATTTCTTTCCTGATGAATCTTTACTTTCTCTTAGTTCAATACCTTGGTCTGCTAATATTGACAATTTTCTTGCTTTAGGATTTTTGCCAGCTCATTTAGATGCCCAAAACAAAAAAAAGTTTTTGAGCGACGTGCAGAACTTTTATTGGGATGATCCTTACTTATTTAAATATTGTCCTAATCAAATATATCAAAGATGCATTCTTGACAATGAGGTAAGTAGTGTCATGAAATTTTATCATTCTGAAGCATGTGAGGGTCATTTCTCATCAAGAAAGACAACTGCAAAAATCTTACAAAGTGGATTTTACTAGCCTACCATGTTCAAGGACTCACATACATTTTGCAAAACCTGTGAAAATTGTCAATAGATGGCATTTATTTCAAAACAAAGAGAGTTTTTAGATAATCTTCTATTGACTCTTAAGTCTCATCATAGTGGAGATGTGCATCGTGCAATTCATGATTTATGGCCCCATTTTCATAAAGAACATGCTCATCATAGTCTTGGAAATCTAACTAAAAAAGACCCTTTTTGTCAGTTTTTAAGAAAGCTGAATGAGAAGCCTATCTCCGACCCATAAAGAGCATTTAAGCCGTTTTTGGATGTAAAATTAAGGGAAGATATGAGCCATAATCACAACTACTTGTACATACACATGTTTTCAAAAAAAAAAAAAGAGAGAGAGAGACTCCAGCTGACCTACATATAAGTGGTATGATTGCATTTTCAATTTCTCATCTATAAAATCTTTGTGTTTTCGGTGGATATAAAAGTGTGTAGAAATGTCAGGTTCCTCAAGTCATCAAATAAGAAATATTTGTGTTTTCGGTGGATCCAATCCTAGGAAAGAAAAAGAGTTTTTAGAATCAGCAAATCATCTTAGTTAGGTACTAGTTGAGAGAAAGATTCATTTAGTGTATGGGGGAGGCAGCCTTGGGTTAATGGGGGAGGTGTGTCAATAGCTGTTTTTTTGGAGGCAGTCAAGTTTTGGGAGTCGTCCCCAAAGCTTTAGCAAAAGAGGACTTCATTGGAAAAAACAATTGGAGATGAACTACAGGTCTCCACAATGTCTGACCGAATGAATGAAATGTTTAACCATGTTGATACCTTCATTGCCTTACCAGGTGGTCGAGGCACATTGGAAGAGATCTTTCATATTTTCTTTTGGGCCCAACTGCACATTCACCATAAACCTATAGGTTTGTTAAATGTTAATGGTTTTTATGATAATTTGTTGTCTTTTCTTGATCAAGCTGTGGAACAGAAATTTCTAACATTTTCGGCACGACAAATCGTAATCTCTACTGCTACTGCTGAATAATTGATTGACTACAATCTTTCATCCCTATACTTGATCCCTCCATGAGTCGCATAAATTAGTCAGCTATGGAAAGCCGTAAAAAGCTTAGATTGGATTTGAGTCTTCGTTTGTGAAACCTTGTGTTTTTTGGTTTTATTAGTAGCATATTATTTTATTTTGTTATTTGTTATATTTGTTTAAGTGTGTTTCAGGTTTGTTAGTGTTCGTTGTTTTAGGTGATGTCTTCTATAATCTATCTTTCTACCTTAAGAAATTGAGGACAATGTCTTGTTTTGGTTGAGGAGAGAGGGTAGTAGTTGACATTAAAAAAAAACCAACTTTTTGTTGTTATTAAAACCATTTGACAAAATTGTTATTGTTAAGATGGCAGAGTAAGGAGGAATTTTATTGACTCTTGAGACGCATCTTGGTAAACATTTTTCAATGATTAGTTGCAATATTCATAACAAGGTCTATCACACACTTCTCATGAAATATTCAGGTTTACAAACTCTCGCATTGTTATCACTTGATTCAACTCACATACTCATTTAACAAGTATTCTTAAACATTCATTTTCACACACACTTTAACATATGATTGTGGTTGCACATTGGATTATTACATTATTTATGTTTTTTTGTTAAAGGTAATAACTAAGGGAAAGGGATAGTATATAATTTGAAAAAAAAATTTATAATATTGATGATATTAAAACCGTGAAAACTTCTAACTTGCTGTTATTGATTTTGATGTAAGCCATTCTAGAATAGCCTTAACCTTAGCCTCATCCATCTCTATACCTTTTTCACTAGCAACATATCCAAGAAAAATAATTATATCCATGCAAAAGTCACACTTTTTCAAATTAGCATATAAGGACTCTTTTCTAAGCACATCAAGAACTTGTCTCAAATGATCCATATGCTCATCAAACTCCTTACTATAAATCAAAATATCATCAAAGTAGACAACTACAAACTTACCAATGAAAGCACGCAAAACATGATTCATCAATCTCATAAAAGAACTAAGTGCATTAGTAAGTCCAATAAGCATAACCAACCACTCATACAAACCATATTTAGTTTTAAAAGCAGTTTTCCATTCATCCCTTTCTTTCATCCTAATTTGATGATAACCACTTTTTAAATCAATTTTAAAAAACATTTTAAAACCATGCAATTCATCCAACATATCATCTAATCTGCGAATAGGATGTTGATACTTTACAGTGATGTTATTGATAGCCCTGCAATCGACACATATTTGCCAAGTCTTGTCTTTCTTTGGGATAAGAAGCACAAGAACTGCATAAGGACTCATGCTCTCACGAATGTATCCTTTCGACATCAACTCCTCCACTTGCCGTTGGAGTTCCTTAGACTCTTCGGGATTGCTCCTATATGCTGGCCTATTTGGTATAGATGCTCTTGGAACAAAGTTGATTTGATGTTTAACTCCCCTAATTGGCAGCAAGCCACTAGGAATCTCTTTTGGAAAGACACCTTCAAATTCTTGTAAAAGAACTTTAACAACACTAGGAACACAGGAATCCAAATTATCAGAGTTAAAGTATGCCTCCTTATACACAAGTAAAATCATAGGCAATTCAGAAAGATAAGCATGTTTAAGATAACTAGATTTTGCAAAGAAATTTAGGTTTTTCCCTACTTTTTCTACGCACTTTTCTTTTCTCACCCTTTCTTTCTCTCTCCACTTTCGGCCTCTCTTCTATTTTTTTTTCTTTTTGGTTATGACCCTCCTCTAATTTTCTAAGGGTCGAAACTTTGTCCCCTTTTGTTTTCAACTCATGGCTCACTTTATTTTCAGTCTTCCTCACATTCTCACCATGTTGTTCGGCTTGTTCTTCCATTTTGGCTGAATTCGAGTGCTCCTCCTCATAGTTTTTCTTCAACTGAATTTGATCTTCATACCCTTGCTTTGATGTCAGTGGGGCAATTGTATAAATTCTACCATCTTTCTCCAATGAATACATGTTCTTAAACCCATCATGGTTGGTTTTTCTATCAAATTGCCAAGGCCTCCCTAGTAACAGATGAGTAGCATGCATAAGCATAACATCACATAACACTTCATCCTTATACTTGCCTACTGAAAAAGAAATCACCACCTGTCTATTCACCATAACAACACCACATTCATTCAACCATTAAAGCTGATAAGGCTTCTCATGCTTTATGGTATTCAATCCCAACTTTCTAACTAAAGTAACACTAGCAATTTTAGTACAACTATCACTATCAATGATCATACTACATACCTTATCATTGATTAGGCATCTAGTATGAAAGATGTTCTCCCTTTGTTGCTCCACATCATCCTCCTTAGTCTAAACACTAAGTGACCGTCTAATCACCAAAACTTTATCACCAATAGCATACTCTAAATCACTAGCATCCTCAAATAGTGGCATGTCAGTACAATCAGACTCCTCACTAGTGGACACAATCTCTCCATCATTGTCTTCAACTCCTTATAATTTGGAAACAATTAAACAACTCCCTATAATAGCGTTTATGAACATACCTCTTTTTCATTATTGTCTTCATCTCCTCCTACATGCTAACTAGTCTTTCTCTATTCCTTCTTCTTTCTACCACCAATCTCTCACACCAAACCATGGCATAATTAGTAAACTTCACTACAACTAACTTAACCTTCTTTTCTTCAGAGTACCTATGGATGTCAAAAATCATCTCCACCTTTTTTTCCCAATTAAATAAGCTTCCTGATTAGTTTTTCCCTTAAAGGCTGGGATTTTTAACTTAATACTACCCAAATTTCGGTCTATATCACCCAAATCATAAAAAAAATCCCCTCTATACTCAAAATCCCTATATGGCCGAATATGTCCCCTCATTGGCTAATTCTCATACCTCTCTCCCCTATGTGTACGGAACCCACTACCACAGTTAAGATCATCCTCGGCTTCATCTGCAGAGTTTCTAGCAACACTCTCCTCCTTCGTAGCTTCTCTACCCTTTTTACTACGTCCCTCATCAGACCTAGTCTTCAATTTTTCAATCTTAGTCATCAGCTCACCAAACATAAATTCTATCTGTTGTTGTATTCTCGAAAGCCCATCTTCTGGTATTTCACTCTTCTTTTGTGACATATTGTTAGAAGACAATATTTTTTTTAAAATATGCACGAAAATCATTAGCAATAAAAATAACACCTCACACACTCGTGTTTCACACAAATGTATAGGGTTTTCACTCTAATATGCTCCCCACACCCTTTTCCACTCAAATTGCCTTTCTTTAGTTCTTGAAATCACTTAGCAATAATTAAGAAAAGCAACCAACTACACAGTAAATTTATAAATTTGATATAAACTCAAGAAGTAAGAAATTTACAAAACTAACAAAACAAAACTACGATGACAAATTCACGAGTAGTAATGCAAATTTGTGTGAGTAATATGACGATTCGAAGACACGAAATAAACTCAATGGAAGCAATAATACTAAAGAGATTTACTATCCAAACTGAAAATTAAATCAACCATTGATAAAACCTGAAAAAAAAAAAGATAAAGAGCAACACAAATTTACAATGACCAATTTTCTTTCCTAGCTCTTGGCCAAACTCCAAAATGTTGATTTTCTTCTTCATCATCTTTTTGTGGCAACAATCAAAATTTTCAAGATCAAGCCTTTTTTTTAATACCAATTCAGCAATTAAGAAAAAAAAATCAAGAACACCCACTTTTTTATGTATATATTGTGGCAACATCAAGAATTCAACAAGAAGACTACCTTATGATTTTGGTTTTCAAAAATTCAAGAGGATGCAAGAACCCTTTATATATGTGTGTGTGTGTGTGTGTGTGTGTGTGTGTGGTCGAAACTAATCAAGAAAAATCAAGAAATAAAAGACACGAATTAAAGGATATAACCTATGATTAGATATGCTCTGATACCAACTGATGTGAACCCTAGCGGAATTGAATGGAATTCACGAACCCAAGATCTATCTAATCCAATTTTGCTAAAAAATAAGATGAGCTTATCACAATGGAAAACCTGCTCCACGGCAACAAGACTATAAACCAACCCAATCACAACGCCTACACCTGGAGACAAACAAAATAAGTATAATTCACAACAAAGGTTGGTCAATTCTTTGAAGAGTTAAAGTTCAATCAAGAACCAAGATTGACTACCAAAGATCGGTAAAAATCAGAATATTATTAGCAAAAAAAAAGTATGCTGAAAATTATTCTCAAGAGTATTTATACCCTAAGCCAAAAACCCTAGTTTCCTAAGCTAAAACTAGCCCAAACTAATTAAAATAAATAAAATAAACATGTTTGAAACCCAAACAAGTGTTTCCTCACAAAATAAAGAAAGTTTAACAGTCCAACTAGTTTAATAAGACAAATTCGGTTATTTCCGTATTCAGTCTGGCAGCAGCAAAACCCAACTTCAAATGGATGGTTCTCTCTCATCTTAAAGAATCATAAGGTGTTTCATATACCGTAGGAAAGGTGTGCAAGTCTAGTTTCTATCCCAACTAGAAATACCTCAAAATTCAACCTATAGTTCCAGTTATGATCAAAATGGTAGCAAAAGGTCAAACTGTCTGAATCTAGTCTTCTTCTCCCAATCCTTGTGTAATGGTCTTGGTACCACCAACAAGCCCCTCTTGAACATGAATAAGATTAATCATAGCTTGTTCCTCATTATTTAATATCCTTCCGAAGTCCACCTTAGCCCACGTATCTTGAAGAAGTCCATTGAAAGCCTATTTGAACCTCTTAGCTCTAAGCCTTGTAACTGGACCAACCGGAACCTTCAGTTGATCTTTTGGTGTTTGGATATCACAAACATATTCCCTCTCTTCTTCCCTTACATCTCCATCATCATCATCATCATCATCATCATCTTATTTTTCTTTTTCTTCTTCTTCTTCTTCTTCTTCTTCTTCTATATCTTCATAAAAGCTCATTAGTAGCTTCATTAATGTCTTTATGTGAAAACCCAAAACAAAAAAGAGCCAGAAATGACTCCATCGTCGCTGCCAATTTCTGAATTGGCAGCGACATGTTTTTGTTGCTGATTTCTAAGTGGCAGGGACACAGTTTTTGTTGTCAATTTCTGAATCAACAGTGCGTCACAGTTTTCATTACTGATTTCTGAATTGGCAATGATACGGTTTTCACTGCCGATTTCTAAATCGACAATGCGTCAAAGCTTCATTGCCGATTTCTGAGTCGGCAGCAACATAGTTTTCATTGCCGATTTCTGAGTCGGCAGCGACATAATTTCGTTGATGATTTTTAAGTCAACAGTGGTTGTGTGCGCTGACAAATCCATCCATTTTGTAAAACGCGATAAAAAAATTTAGTCTTTGGCCAACCAATATTAGAAAGAATTGAAGGATATAAATCGACCAGCCTTAGAGAAAATCCTGAAGGAAGAGGGTCGACCTATCTTAGAGGAGAATTGAAATAAAAACCAGCCTAGGATAACTCTAAAGAGGACCCAAACACCCCTCTCTCATTTAAAAGGGGGGTATATATGCAAGGAGAGAGGGAGGGTAACCCTTCCTCTTCCCCAAATAGGCGACTAGCAACCCTAGATTGCAGCAATCTCCCTCTTTCTCAAAGCAAAACCCTACAACTCATCTGTATACACCATCTTTGAATGTTGGAGAAGAAGGGAGACTAAGAGAAGAATAGTGGTGGCCGAAGCCATGAAAGGAGAAGGAGTCTAGACCCCTTCCTCATAACTAGCTAGCAGTTTTGACTGCAACAACAACAACAACCCTCTCTAAGAGGAAGACCCCCTACACTAGTTGCATATCCCTTGCCTCGAGTATTTAAGAAAAAGAAAGCTTGAGAGATAGGTTGATGACTGAAACCATAAGAGGGGATGGAGTGTAACAGACCCGCTGTACAACATAAGAAAACCAAGATTGAGGAAAGAACTATACCACCAAAACCTGCTCTAAAGTTGCCAAAAATGTAAGGGTAAGAGAAATATTTTTCCTTGGCTGGTTGCTACCTCACAATTTCAGAACAAGGAGAGGATGAAACCCCCAAAATAGTAGGCTTAGTGTTCATGCACTCATAGTTTCAAAAATAATTAAATTGAAGATCTAAGTGGAATGATGAATATAAGAACTCATGTGCAGACCCTTACAAAAGAAATTTGAGTGAGTATGAGTGATTTTAAGTGTGTGAACCTATAAAGAGGGCCGACCAAATTGGTGAACTAAGGCTGAATTTGAATTGATGTTAATGTCTTGACTTCCGATGAATGATTGATGAACTTCAATGAAATGTGAAATGAGATAAAAAAAATGCAGAAATTATGACCTTGTTGAACTCTTAAGGACATACTTGAACTAAAACAGAAAACATTATGGCATTATTGTCTTTATTCTTGCATGTATGATAGAAGAACTTGTGTTAGAAAGGTGTATGTACAGAATTGTATAGTCATTTGAACCTTAGAAGCATGTGAAAACTGAAACCACACCATGTTAACGCCTTGAATTTATGCGTGTAAATGATGAACTTATTCATTTAAGAATCAAATGGTTTTATGTATGGGCATGACACGTTATTGGGAATATTATTATGTTAGACTTGATGAAATGCATGCAAAAGATTGAAAGAAAGAGGCACATATGCTTTGGCCAAGAATAAGGATATGTATGTTGAGAATTGGTTATGCATTGTTGATGGTCTTGTGATAAAACTTTGAATGTGATTGATGGAGTGTTATAAGATAAGGGGAAAGTCTAGCATAAACCTTACGCTTAGATGATGGAGAGATTAAGATAGAAATGACTTGACTGTCGTTGTCGATTTTTGAGTCGACAGCGACACGGATTACGTTGATGATTTCTGAGTCGACAACGACTCAATTTTCATAACGATTCCTGCGTTGACAATAGGACGTGTGCACTGATGATTTCAGCGGCAGACATAAACATGGGTTGCGTTGATGATTTCTGGATCGGCAGCGACTCGGTTTTCATCAACGATTCTTGAGACAGCAATAGGTTATGTATGCTAACAATTCCAGCATTAGCCATAGAAATATGTTGCGTTGATGATTTTTGGGTCGATAGCGACTCAATTTTCATCAATAATTTTTGAATAAGCAGTAGACTAAGTATGCTGTTGATTTCTATATCACCAGCAAATCAGTTTTCGCTGCCGATTTCTGTGTCACCAGCGAACTAGTTTTGCTGCCAATTTTTGTGCCACCAACAAACCAATTTTCTCTACCATTTATATGTCACCAGTGAACCAGTTTTCGTTGTCGATTTCTGTGTCACCAACGAACTAGTTTCGCTACCGAATTATGTGCGACAAGCGAATTAGTTTTCGCTGTCAAATTCTGTGCCACCAGCGAACTAGTTTCACTCTCAAATTTTGTGTCACCAGCGAATCAATTTCGCTGTCGCATTTTGTGTCATCAGAGAACCAGTTTTCGCTATCGATGTTCAGTGACAGATTTCCATATCAGAATTGACTTAAATGCTTATAACGAATTCATTATAGGATTGTGTAATATGTGGAACACTTGAATGTGAACATGTGGATTCTTGAAATATGTATGATGATGAGTCATGTGATTTCAGAACACAAATGTGCTAATTTGTGACCATTGATGTGTTAGGTGGTGCGACCAGGATTGAACCTTTGACCAAGTAAGGACACCCCATAGGAGGAACATATAGGTGACTTCCATCCCCTTCTAGCATAATATTAGTTCTGAAGTGAAATTATTACGAAGGATCTATTATCATGTTATACAGAATGCTAAACCGTCATGGATGTTTGTATGAGTATTACAAAGAATCTATTGTTGTGGTATACAAAATGTTAATTTGTTATGAATGTGTGTATGAGTATTACAAAGAATCTATTATTATGGTATACAAAATGTTAAATTGTTACTATTTATATGGGTATTACAAAGAATCTATTATTGTGGTATACAGAATGCTAAATTGTTACAGATGTTTGTATGAGTATTTCGAAGAATCTATCATTTTGGTATACAGAATGTTAAATTGTTACGAATATTTGTATGAGTATTACAAAGAGTCTATTGTTGTGTTATACAGAATGTTAAATTGTTACGAATATTGTATGAGTGTTACGAAGGATCTATTGTTGCTTTAAACTGAATGTTAAACTGTTATGGAATGTTTGTTTGAATATTACAAGGGATCTATTATTGTGTTATATTGAATGCTAAACTATTACGAAATGTTTGTATGAGTATTACAAAGGATCTACTATTATGTTATAGTGAATGTCAAATTATTATGAATCGCTTGAATAAGCATTACAGAGGATATATTATCATGTTATAGTGATTTCATAAACTGTCTATGAAACGTTTGTTTGCGTTTATGATTAGCTTTGGCTAATGGAATCCGAGATGAATAGTTGGGTTGTGATTGATGATTAGCTTTGGCTAATGGCATCCTAAAAGGATGACTAAGTGGTGTTTTATGATTAGCTTCGGCTAATGGCATCTGAGATGGATGACTGGGTTGTGATTGATGATTCGCTTCGACTAATGACATCATAGAAGGATGATTGGGTTGTGGCTTATGATTAACTTCGGCTAAGGACATCTGAGATAGATGGTCGGGTTGTGATTGATGATTATCTTCGGCTAATGACATCCTATAAGGATGACCGAGTTGTATCTTATGATTAGCTTTGGCTAATGGCATTCGAGATGTATGGTCAGGTTGTGATTGATGATTAGCTTCGGCTAATGGCATCCTAGAAGGATGACCGAGTTGCATCTTATGATTAGCTTTGGCTAATGGCATCCGAGATGTATGGTCGGGTTGTGATTGATGATTAGCTTCGGCTAAAAGCATCCTAAAAGGATGATCGAGTTGCATTTTATGATCAGCTTTAGCTAATGGCGTCCGAGACGGAGGTCGGGTTGTGATTGATGATTTGCTTCGACTAATGACATCTTAGAAAGATGACTGGGTTGCGTCTTATGATTAGCTTCGGCTAATGACATCCGAGATGAATGGTCGGGTTGTGATTGATGAATAGCTTCAGCTAATGGCATCATAGAGGGATGATTGAGATGCGTTTGTCGACTAACTTCAGCTAAAGGCATCCTAGAGTGATGACCAGTTTGAATTCGAGGTTTAGTTCGATTAATGGTATTCGAGACGGATAACCGGGTTTGAATATTGTAATTAGCCTCAGTAGTAGACGAATTATTAAGGGTGGTATGTACATAAGTAAGGAGAAATGAAAGAATTATGCTCTTTTGGTCCTTGAATGAAATGTAATGTTAATATTGCTTTATTATGTTTTAAATTGCTTATAATGCTTGAAATTATCTTGTGTTGTAACAGAGACATCATACCAATATGGCGCGTAAGGAAATTCATTCCACGGCTCACACATTTTGAAAAAAACTATATATTCATATGTTATGGGCGATATAAATTCTGTATGAATTGACGTGTTAATCGCTCAATTTGTCATCAGACCCCTTTTGTAAAAACTTTGAAATGGAACACGAATGTACATGTACGAACATGTAAATATGATGTCTATGAATATACATATGTGGTGTTCTTATGAGGATGTTATGTTGTGAAATTATAAGAGGATAAGATAAATGAAAGTACTAGTTATGTAACTTACTGTTCGGCACTCTTGTATAAACTTGTGATGATAATGAGACTAGAATGGGAATGTGAATTTATGAGTATGTCAATGTGATGTAATGTAAACCTATGAGTATAAAAATATAATATTAAAGGCATGTGTATTGAGTATCTATTTTATAAGAATGTTGATTTACGCTATCCTACGTGGATTGTGTCTTGTTATTGAATGGAATGTGATCATAAATCTGCAGAATGATATGATGAAAAACAAATCCAAAACCTAATGACTAAAATAAAATTTCCACCGATTTTGGTTTTAAAAAAGTCAGGTCATTACACTTTTTATCATACAAAATACCTTGTACTGACTTGATTTCCGGAGGGTCCCCTAACAACACCCCACAGGGGTCTCTAAGAAACTTCGTGCATGTATTCTTTCAAGAGAAGATTTACAACCCCTGAAGATATTCATTAAAAAAGAGACCGATACCATCTGAAAGTGAATATCGCATAACGCACTTGAATGATCTACAAAGGTCTTTAAGAATAATTCCTTCAAGAATATTCCATGATTTTTTTAGCCTTATCACCAAATATATTCATACAAAAATTAATAAACATTATAAATCTGTCCAATATATATAGACATTAAAAAAATAATGCAGTTAAGAAAATCTAATAAACTTTGTACAGGGTCTCGGTAAGTCGGTGCATAAGTTAACTAAAATTTACTAATAGCTAAGAAAACATTCAATCTTAATAGGAACAAAAAAGTCAATTAATTGTTAGTTAATTTGACTTCTTATAAATTTAAAAATATTATAAAAGACAGTTAATTAACAAAAGCTAAAACACCAGATATTTCTAATTAGTGAAAATATGAAATAATATTTTCATAATTTTGTTCAACCAATCAAAAAAAAATTAAAACTAGTTACGTAGGAGATTTAGTTCTTTTCATAAGGTCTATTATTTATTATCAAATTATCTAGAGATAAATAATTTTTTTTACATTTTAATAACATAATAAAACAATTAAAATATTCTTGGAAGTAAAAAAATAAATAAAACTAACCTAAATAGACTTTTTTTTATTTTCACAAAGAGTTTTTCATAATTATCAAGTTAAATAAGAGAAAATTTGATATTTTATTAGATAAGTAAAAATAATAAAAATAACATATACAAAGAAACGATTAAAATATCATTAAAAATTGAAAAATTAAAAATAATTAAAGAAGATTTTTATATTTTCATAATTATTTTTTGTTATTATTAAATGAAATTTGATATTTAAATAATAATAAAAAAAAAAAACAAACAAACAAACACAACAAAGCGACATGCATTTTCACAGCTAGCATCGGTGTTCATAGCATGCACTATTAAGCTGCGCATACAATGTTTCGCCTAATCAATTGAAGAAGCATCGGTGTCCGTTTGGACGGTTTGTTGCCTGTTACTTTCTAACAAAAATCATAATATCATAAATAGGTTTCAGACAATTGAGGACCAGCAAGCTGTCAGAAATAAAGATGACGTACAGGAAATTGATTCTTGTTTCATGCACGAACAGCTAGCGAGGCAGGCAGCGAAGTGAATAGATGTTGAAGGGCGATCAATTTCATTAGATCCAGGCGATCAAATCTGGAAATAATTACTCATCGACTGCGGTGCCGGCTTATTAATTCACAAGAACTGGCTAGATGGCCACTAGTCCAACACGTTCATCTGTTCCCTCAACGTGGTCCCCTCTTCAAGCAGTCTACGAAAGAACATTACGCTACCTAAACGCCAACTTGACACAAGTCCATCACTTATTATACGGTAAATTAAGAATTTGTTTGTATTTATATCTTAAAAAAATTAAATTTTTTTATTTTTTAATATTATCATATTTTTTTATACTTCTTTTAAATTATCATATTTTTTTAGTACAAAAAATTATGACCTGATTTTTCGGCAACCTCCTTAATAGTTGAGAGGTTAGTAGACGACGCATCATATGTTTTATTAAAAAAAAAAAATAAAGGGTCATCCATTTTTAAATAAAAAAATGAAGAAGACCAAGTGCACTGACTTAGCATTCCAGGCCCACATGCTCCGGCTCTTGTTTCTGTTGGGCTAGGTAGATGAGCCCAATTTTTTTAGCCTTGAAGCCTAAACTCTTTATAGGTCTTTTTTTTAATTTAGTTTTTGGATTTTGATTGAAATACATTATAAATAAAATACTTAATATTACATTTAAATTATTAGTCAATTTTGACATATTTGTTTTTTCAAAAATGTTAATAATTTATTTTCAATTACTATATTCCTAATATGCAGAAAACAAATGTTCATGGATAGTCAATGAAATTGAAATTTTTATTTTTTGATAGATCTTTGACATAATTTTATCACATTAATTTTTTTTTCTTCAACCACAAACAAAACATTGAGATATTATTTATTTTTTATATTAAAAATCAATTTTAAGATTATGATGGTTTTTTTATATAAAAACAAGAGTTATGATTAAAAAACATGTTTTTGTTAAAATAAAAAAGAAATGAATTAATAAGAAAATTGAGCTTATTTTTAAGAGATACATTTTTTCTACTTATTGCAAATGATTAAAAAAATTTCTATTTAATTGTCGTGCTACTAATAAGAAATTATGTCGTTATTTCAAAAAAGATGCTTTTTTATGATGATTTTATTGATTGCTTTATGGATAATTGTGTATTAGCCTAATATGTGTTCTAACTCATTTCTGAGTTATTCCTTAAATTCACCCTTTTTTCTTTTCCAAATAAAAATAAAATAAATAAAATAATAAGAGCGAGAAGACTAGCATCAAACTGCAATTTTGAATGGAATCGGGAATCTAATTGTACTCTATTTTATCCAAAATTGGAGAGACAATACAAATTCAAAGTCAAATTAAATCATTATTAGATGAATTTGTATAAAAATTAAATCCAATGACATAATTAGATTTTTAATAGATCAATTTTTAAATTAAGTCCAAGGACATATCACTTGCCATGTTCTTGTGACTAAGGGCATCGACAACAACATTTACCTTCACTAGATGATACTCTATCACACAATCATAATACACCTATTTTATACGGTGACTGAGCTACTAGCAATGTACCAGGTAACACATTAATAATAACATCTACTTCTCTCTCTAGTGGTATTCCTAGTAGCTCATTTGAAAATACATTTGGAAGCTCCCTTAGTATAGGAATGTTCTACAACTGGATATCATCCTTCTTTGCCTCTATAACATGGGCAAAGTAGGCTTCATATCCTTAAATATCATCTTTCTAGCAGTCATAATCAAGATAATAGAGCTCGATATGACATTCCTCTCTCCTATAAATACCTCCCTTTTATTATTGGGTTCTTTGAGAGTTATTGTTTTTGAAAAATAATCCATTTTAGCCCATATATACCTAACCAATCCATACCCAAAATGATATCAAAGTCGTGTAATTTTAATGGTAATCGATCTACCTTAATCTCAAACCCATTAATATCAACCCTAACCCCCTTATAAAAATGATCAATATTTATATTTTCACATAAAGGGGTACTTATAATAAACCCTCTTTCTATCATACATGGATTTCTTTCTATTTTCCCTACAAGTATATTTACAACAAATGAATGCGTAGCCCCGAAATCAAATAATACATGTTTGGCATAGAATTTTATTGTAAAGTACTTTCTACCACGTCAGGGGCTACTCTAGTATCCTCTTGAGTCATATAGAATACCCTGCCCTAAGTCCAATCATTCTAAACACGAGCCCAACCTTTATTACCACTTGCCCCTGACTATGCGTGCCTGATTATTTTGTCCATATTGGCAGATTGTTGTTGGCTTTAGGCCTGTTGTTATGGGCTTTGAACAAACTCAGCTCTTTGAGGGTAATTTCTCTAAAAATAGCCCTAACCTCCACAATAATAGCATCCTCGACCTAAGTTTGGGCAGTCCTGCCATCTATGTTCCCTCTGTAGATATATCATTGTCTTGGCAATATAGAACAGTCTTCTAGATGCCTTTGTCAACATTGAGTACACCGAGGATGAGTGATCATCGTATGCTATGAAGTTCTCTAGTAAAACCGCCTCTTAAATTTGACTGCCCTCTTGCTAACCCCTTTTCAATACTCTGAGTAAATCTTGTTATTGTTCATCCACCACTTTTGAACTGACTGAACTACGTTTTGTTTCTTTTTGGGAGAGGTGGTCTACTTGTAGAATAATTAATATCCCTCCATTTTCCCAAACCATAATGGCCATGTTGGCCCTCTTTCATAAATGCCTATAGGGCCTCACCTGCCTTAATGAGCTTTTTGCTTGTTTCAAACTTAAAAGTGGTCAGACTTTGTCGCAACCCATCTCGTAGCCTCTTTATTCTGTGCTACTCATTGGGAGAATAATGGGAGGCAAACATAGAGAGGTCATGGAATCTCCTCTCATAATCCAGCACTAACATGTCTCCCTACATTAAAGCCAGAAATTCCTAATTCTTCACCTTACTATGGTATGATGAATAAAATTGATGTTCAAACTAGACCCTGAAATCGATTCATGACTATGACCCTGCTGGTCTCCTTGATCTTATAGTATCCCACCAAGACCATGCTCTATCAAAAAACATATGGGTAGCACAATTTACTCTTCAATAGTCTGCCACTTGCATCTGATCCAATGTGTCCTCAACTATGTGAAGCCACCTATCTGCTATTTCTGCATCTGGTTCTCTCGAAAAAGGGTTCATATCCTAACTCCTTTATACTCTTTACAATACGCACCAGCGTGACTATATTATCTATTGGTATTATCACCACTGGTGTTGTCTACACTATTGGAGCCACTAAGGATATTAGGGTCAGTGTACTAGGCATCGCTTCAATCATTGCCTTTACAATCTGAGCTATGAATGTTGGATCAGCATGTAGGGTAGGGGCTACAAAAGGTATTGCCTCTGTAGGTGGGGGGTACAATACTTTGTCTTTGTTAACTCAGTTCCCCAAGATTTGACACTCCTGCCTACCTCGATTTAGCATCGCCCTAAGGTCTAATCACTCCCTCAACTCTAACTAAGGTGCTATTAGTTGCATATGAGAGGTAGTATCCTCTAGGGGTTTCTCTCCCTGCCTTTTCTCAAGATCCCCCTACAGACGAGGGATTTGTCATCACACATTCCTTTTTCAATTCCTGAACTCAGACGAGAGCTTTGATACCACCCATAACAACCCCATTTTTCTTGAACTAATATCAATTATAATGACCCAATTTTTTTTTCCCTCTCTTTTTCTATTTATCAATATTCACCTAACCCAAAATCTCCATTAATCTTAATTAATTGCATTAAAATTTGCAATCACCCAATTTTTTTTCTCCCTTAAAGGGGGCATTTATCCTTTCAACTTTTTTTGACATTAAACCATTACCCATTCTTATTTCATGCTACTAGTTATTAACCAATCTCAATAACATTCATTCATTACATAATCAATACAATTTGATCCTCACAAAAGCATAACATTCACAATTCATTAACAAAAACTCAATTCAAAGCAATTAATCTATTTGAAGGTATTTTTAACCTTAAATGGATGATTTCTCAAGTGTTGGAAGCTTAGGAAATCAATCCCCCTTCAATTCCTCTTTTTCCCTCTCTTTTTTTCTTTCAAAACCCCAAACCTTAATTTACTCTCCAAAGCTCACCCAAAAACCTTAATCTTCCTTTTTTAGTTCCTTGGCTATGCTTTAAACACCCCAATCTCTCTTTTTTTGGTTGAATTTTGCAAGCATTTGGAAGAAAAATCATAATTCCCCCCTTCTCATGTAAACCGTCGATTAGGTGAAGGAATTGGTATTTATACCCCAATTTTTCATCAATTACACATTGGCCCCCCATTTTTATTTAATTATCTTTTGTTCTACCTCATTTAAATCTAATTACTTTATGCTTTATAACCTTTTCTTTTATCCAATTTTATTTCATCTAACTTGATCCAATTTATTTCCTAGCTAATAATAAATTTCATTTATTTCTTTTTGGAAAAGATTTAGCTGGGTTTTCACAAAATCTTTTCCCAAACTATGCCAAAAACCTCCAAAACATAAAGACAATTAGGTACCTTACTTGGCCAGCTTGTAGCTCAAACAAGGACGAACATAAGCTCTAACCAATAATGGTGATAGCTTTTCAGATATAAAGGATTTTGATCTTACCAGATTAAGACTCCAAATACCCCCTTCTTGGCCTATAAATATCCCTCATAAATCAAACCTAAGAGGAAAAAATAGAAAGGAAAAAAAGAGAGTAGGGGAAGAACAAAACAAGAAAGACAAAAAGAGAAAGATTAAGCAAAAAAGAAACATAAAGAGATAAAAAAGAGAAAATATAAAAGAAAAGGAGAAAGAAAAAGAGAGAAAAGAGTGAAGACATAACATAAAAGAAGATAGAAGAAACAACTCTTGTATAAAGATAAATATGAGACTTTCATCTTCTACTACAATGATTGCTTAGACATAACATCAATATGGGACTTTCATCTTCTATTACAATGATTGCTTATACATAACATCCCTTTCTGACCCTTTTGAGACAACCATAGACTTCATAGATATGTTTATGATGCTTTAACAGTGGTTCAAACACCACAAAAACACTTTTAGGTGGTAAAATTAGTTTTGGTTTAGATACATGCAGGAGAAACCAATTTATAGTGAGAAACTTCTTTGGTTAAGGATTTTTGTAGCATAATCATATAGTTGGAGGAGTTCTGGGATGGTGATAGTATTTTCAGGAAGCAGTAGTGACTCTAAAAGGCTTCAACAACATTTTAAAATAGTTGCGACAATTTGTTTTTTTTCCTTTTAAAATACCAGTGGAACATTAGCACCAACAACCACAATAATATTGGGTGAGTTTCTGACCTTTTTCTTTGTATTAAATGTCCTTTATCTAATCCTTTTCTAGTGGTTGCATGTCATTGTAATTTGAGATAATAAATTTTGAATGAATAGAGTATGAACTATGAGATTATATAGGGTAAAAACCTACAAAAGTGAACCTTGTTTGAAGTATTATGCATGGTTGTGGATTTGCTATTTTTATTTCATGTTTTATATTGATATGGGTGCATGAATTATAGATTTTTAAGGTTGGGAATTTTCAATCATAAAACATGAAAGATCCTTAGTCATTCTTGTTATGAAAACGATAAAAAAATATGTTTTAAGTTTTGTTGTTTACTTTGAACCAAGCTTGATCATCAAGAGTTAATAATAAAGATACTTCCATGTTTTTATTTCTGTAAAATTAATAGATAAGGTGCATTAGGGTTCATACTAAACCAAGTAATTCTTTTCGAAGAAACTTATGGTTTTTAAATGGTGGAAGTAGACCCCATCTAAGCCTAAAATATTGTTGTTTTGATCCATGAGAAAATATGTTATGGAAAGTTTCTCTTCTTTATTTGAACAAGATTGGATATGAAATGTTGAGTGTAAGGTTGCTCTTGAATCTTAAGAATGTCAATTTTCTAGGTTTTCAATCCATTGTTGTGGTCAGAAAGCATGTGTATCATTCAATTTAAAGAATATGACAACTTAGGGTTATCATAATCTAGGTTTTTTTTTTTTCTTTTGATGCCATGTTTAACTTGAAATTATATGTTTTGAAAATTTAAAGTTCACCTTTTTTGGGTTTTATTGTGATGCTGCATGCTCTTTTGACATAATTCATTAGTGTTTATGGTAAATATCCTTCATTATAATAAACATGAAGAAGGATTATGCATGCATGTTTTGTTTGCTTAAATGATGCATGAATGAGAAATAAAAAGCTTGAAACCTTTTCTTTTAGGGTTTGGTTTGTTTATCTATGGTTTGTTGATTAGGAAAGAATTAGCTTAACCAAAATTCTATGCTTTAGGTTAATCTTAGATGTTATCGAAATTAAATCTTTTTTTTTTAAGAAAAAAAGATCGATGAAGTTATTTATTTTTAGGGATTAACGTAATTTAAAAAAAAATCGACGAAATCACTTATTAAGATTAACATCAAATTTATCAATGAGTCTCTTATTATTAGAGACCATTGTTTTTAAAATAAATTACAAATAAGTTTAGAAATATATTCGTGCAATTAATAGTATGCGTAGAATAAATTTAGAAGAAAACATACGGAGATTTAAAGTTCACTTCTTTTGGGTTTCATTGTGATGGTGCCTGCTCTCTTTACTTAATTCATTAGTGTTTGTGCTAAATATCCTTTATTATAATAAACATGAAGAAGGATTATGTACTATATGCATGTTTTGTTTGTTTAAATGATGCATGAATGAGAAATAAGAAGCATGAAATCTTTTTTTTTTAGGATTTGGTTTGTTTATCTATGGTTTGTTGATTAGGAAAGAATTAGCTTAACCAAGATTGTTTGTTTTAGGTTAATCTTAGATATTACTGAAATTAAATCTTTTCTTTAAAAGAAAAGAAAATTGACATAATCATCTATTTTTAAGGATTAACGTTAGTTTTTTTTTAAAAAAAAATTGATAAAATCGCTTAGTGGGATTAATATCAAATTTATCAAGGAATCTTCTATTCTTAAAGACAAAATTATTGTTTTTAAAATAAATTTTAGATAAGTTTAGAAATATATTTATGCAATTAATAGCATGCGTAAAATAAATTTAGAAAAAAAACACATCTTTCACTAGACAAAATTAATCTAGCACCTAAATTCGGAGACTAGTGTCAATTTTAAAATTTATAGTTTTTTTTTTATATAATTATATCTTGTATTTGTCATGATATAACAACTATATTGACTCGCTAAAACGAGTCAGGTTTGATAATACAAGCGAATAGAAAGCATAAAAGAAAATAAAATCAACCATCGATTACTTATTATTTGTCAATTGCATAGTGAAATACCATAATATTGATGGGTACAGATAACATATATATATATATATATATATATATAGCAGCCCAATATCATGGAGGTGATACACAATATATTAATCCTTTCAAGCATATATAATTAAGGCATGGCTAGCAACAAAATGCAGCTAAATATCCATTAGAATTTTGATTGAGCCGTGATGACCAGAGGTTTGAAGCCATGTTGGATACTTGCTTGCCAAACTTTGTCAATGTCAGACATGGCGTAACCGCATTCATGCTCATTCCATCCTTCTAAGGCATGCACTATTCCAGCCACACGCCATGCACTCATCACTCTCCTTGGCAACCAATTCTGTCATCATTCAAATTAATTATCTTTCCTGAAATAAAATAAAATAAAATAATAATAATAATGCAAATGGTACTTTAAAGCTGAGCAATATTTGACTGATTAATTACCTCACACGAGTCCACATTTTCGAGAGATGCAGGGGCTGCCATTGCTGGTGTGCTGTGATAGAAGCAGTCCTTGCGCAATTTCTTCGGGGGAAATTGCGAGAAGGGAATGAATAATGTTCCTTCTGTTGCCTTCTTTTGGTCTTCTCCTTTCAATCCATCCCCAACCAGCCACGTCTGCCCAAAGTTTATTATGAAATTAGAAATTAATATATCTATATATATTAAGTTTAAGTTGTAATTTTTTTTTGACAAAAAACTAATTTCTAATTCCTTGGAAGCAAAAGAAATCATAGGTAGGGTATACCTTTATTGAATAATTCTTTGAAAGAATCAGATTATTCTGATCAGATCTGCTGCCGAGGGATTTTTTAAGCCTCTTGTAATCGTCCTCGTATGGAACAGCCACCTAAAAAAAAAAAAGAATTAAAATTAAAACATGACCACAGATTAATGAATTAAATTTGCCTGCCTATACAATCAATTTAAATAAATTAAAGTCAAATTGAAGCAAGTGACAACATGTGCCTATTGGCCTAGTAGCTAGACAACATCAACAATACCTGTATTCCCCTCCGACAGAGATTTAAAACAACAGCGTAGGCAACCTTGGAGAGATTGCTTCTATGAAGCACCTGTGTTGTTCCTTTAGGGATGCTATTCAGCACAGCAGCAACGGCTAGGCTGCTTCCATCCACCACCTTCGTTTTGAGCCTCGGATACCTTTGCACATAAAGCTCACCATACCTATTAAGCTCCTCTCCCTGCAAAATTTATTTTTGAACATGATGAAAATACAATATATAAACAATAAACTCAACTCCAGTACTGGCCCTTCTTAAGTAACCACCACTGTAAATATAAATATAATTTTTCCCCCTAGAATGCATTATATTTTAACCGTGAGGTACTTGCCTGATTTAAGAGACCGAGACTTAACACTTTAACACCTTTTTCCTCAGCTTCTAGTACAGCTTCTTCAATCAACGCGTTTATGGATGCTCTGTGCCATCGCAAGTTGTACTGCCAAAGAGTAGATACGAAAATTAATGAGACCGAATTAATTAAACTGAACGCACTAGATTAATCAATGACAGAGTTACATCCTTCTAATTAATTACTTGAATATTGTATTTTGGTATTGTCCACGTCTGTAATCTGAGTTTGTGAAAGCGATTCCTCTCGACAACAAAAGCGCGTCCATAAATCCAAGTTAAGATCATGGTCCACAGTGTCACCGGCCACATTAACGAGAGATACCATTTCGATTTCTGAGGGTTGGAAGCCAAGTAGGCAAGTCCTAGCCGTGAATAGTAGATGGAATCTGGTGTGGTAAGATGAGTTAGATGCACCACATCAGGGGCTTCCTCGGGTCTCTTGAGCGAATCTTCATAGAGGGTATCAGAAGACTTGTCCATTGTGCCGTAGATGTAATCATAGATGGGCATGAATAGTGAGTAATTGGTTCTGAATTGAGTGTGGTGAAGAGAGTGGAACCTGCAGCCATATTAGATGCTAAATAATTAGCAGTATATTTTCCATAGACGACGGTGTATATATATATATATATATATATATATTTTCTTGTTTATGTAAGATGAGATGAATCATTTTCCTATAATCTTTCATAACAATCATGCTTTTTGTTCACAAGTCTGAAAGAAATCCCATTAATAAAAAGAAAAGGAGCTAGGCTGGTGAGAATAATTAATAATTGAAATTGCAAGAAATCAAGACTTACGATGGGGTGTACATGAGGTACTTGAGAGGGCGGAAAATGGTGAAGAGCCATTTGGGAACGAGTTCAAAGTTGCAGTGACCCATGTTGTTCATCACGTCAATGTAAGTGACATAACCAGCAAAGGATGCTACAGAGGCTGTCCCGGTCAAAATAGTCGTTATCAATGGTATTGCAAATAGCATGAAGTAGGATATGTGCTCGGCGAATGGATGAATCACAGCTGCGATGCACATGTCAAAAAAGAAGATAATGTCAAGTAGTAATTACAAGTACCTGCAGTATATCGTCATGTATTGCTAATATCAATGGAGAATATTGGTCTACGTTCCCCCTCAATCACACACAAGATTTTTCTTCCATTATTGTAAAAATTAGTATTCCGACTTAAAACCTTTTATGAGAGGTCGATTAAACTAAGTTTATTAACGATCACACAACATTATTAATAATTATTCAAATGCAAGACTCTTAATATATTTTAAATATATTCGGGGGATGTTATGAGACAACTTAGATGGATGGAGATTTGATTTACATAAATTATTTAAAATATGTTTCTATGAACTAGTGAGATATATGTTATATCAAGATATGTTTATATTAAGATCATGAGGTCTAATCATGTTGGATCACTCTTACACGTAATGGGCTCTGTGACAATGGAGGAATGGTGATGGGAATGATAGCGAGAGTAGAGATAGTGGTGATGAAGAAGTCGATGAAGCCAATAATACAGAAATTCCACCGGACCCATATGAATCAGAGCTGTTATAATTACACCATCTAACCTCCACACGGGGAGATGGCTAGCTCCTGGAATTGTATGGATACCAACGTAGAATAAAATTCCATTGAACAATATTTGGTCATCCCTGCAGGTATCCATCCAGAAAATCCTTTAGTATCAGAAACTTCACAAGCACTAGAGTGGAAATTAATGCATGAAATTATTTAACACACACACACACACACAAATACCAGCTGCTTTCTCTATCAACTTGGTCAAATTCAATGGCTTTGTCGATAATCCTGTTATTTCCTTTGGCTGTTCTATAACGGGACAGACTGATCCATAACTGGTTGTGAAGCATTCTCCACAACAGAAGCGGGAATGCGAGAAAGGTTGAGAGATCTTTTCCATCTTTAATCATGAAGGAGTAGGTGCTGTGAATGACCCAAGGAGCCAATATTACATGCTGCAATATTGAACACCACAAACAAAACAAAGATATATAGTTAGTATTATTGCTTTTGTTTATGATATATTAACGTTGTTTGCACGAAAATGAGTTACTCTACGTATGTTATCAGATATTAACGAGAAGGAAAAGGAGCGAGAGAGAGATAAGAGAGGGATTTCCATAAGACCTTGAAGCTTCCAAGAGGTTTCCATGGCCAGTCTGTGAGAATTCCAGGCCGAGAAGCCATCACTTCACTGCTACTACTTATCTTTGTTTCCTTACTTGTAGGGAGGTCGTGCCCGTGTATATATAGACGATGAGTAATATTTCATTTAGCGTTATAATTATTGATGAGTAATATATTTTTTTTTTAATAACAGTATTGCCGCTCAGTGAAGTTAGAGCTGGGTAAATTATAAATTAATCGTTTTAATTTTGAAAAAAAGAAGAAATAATTAGTCCACTTCCTAAAAAAAAGTAATTATTTACTTTTTTTAATCTATTTTTTGTTCTTTTCTATTTTTTTTTTAATAAAAGAGGAAAAAAATAGATGCTATGGAAAGATTGATGAATGATGAGAGAAGTAGGTATTTTTTGAAATAAATTAATATAAAATTAAGCATGATTAACAATGATAAGTGATTAAATAATTAATTTATAAAGCAAGAGAGATTAATTAATTTTTTTTCTTGAAATAATAGGAAATAATTTATGATGTACTCCTCAGTTAGAGCTGGGTGGGTTTTTTTTTTTTTTTTTTTTTTTTTTTTTTTTAATGTAAAGCTTCGATAGTGTACCATGTCCAACAACCACATTAATACGAAGATGCCACCTAGCAAAAAAACTTTATTGTAGTGCACACCTGTACAATTAGGTTTTGCACTTCGTCAACCATATTCTTAAAACCACGCATGATTCAATTTAAGCTCATTAGTACGGCTGCCCAATTGCAAGCTTGTGGATTTTATTTTTTCAAACTTCAACTTGTGGATTTTATTTTTTCAAACTTCAATCACAACTTCAACATTGTTGTGTGTAATATGTTGTTATCATTCCTTTTTATTAAGTATAAAATTAAAAAATGTGGATTTTTTTACTATAACTTAAATCACTGTTTATCTTCTTATAGATACTATGAATTGAAGAAATGATTATTTTTAATTTTTAATTTTATTTTTAAACTTTTTTTTCATAATTGAGCTTTTATTTAGCTTCCAATTAGCGTCCAATTGCATGTTTTTTTTTTTTTTTAAAGAGAAGATTGAATTAAAAATCAAAGAACTGAAGTGAAAAACACAGGTAAAATAGATGATGGCTTTTAAAATTTGTTTGAAAAGTGTATTTGAGTCCCCCATCTTTTTCAGCTATTAGGTGAACAATTCCTCTAATTTATTTTCATCATTTTCAGTCCTTTTTTGGGTGGGAAGAAATAGAGGGGATCGTCTGATTCCAGTTTAAAGAGAGAAAGTTGTTGCAATGATTCTAGGCACCAAAATGGTATTTTTTAAATTAGATTTAAAAAAAAATCTTAAAAGTGCCTAAAACACATATATAAGCCAAGAAGATTTTTGATTTCGAGTTGATTTTAAATCTCGAAGCGGTTTTTGTGTTTTTGAAGGTTATAAATTGATTTAACAAGGTTCTTAAGATATTTTCTAGGTATTTTGAGTTTAAAGTGAGTTAAAAATAAGTTTTTACAAGAAAAAACCGGCCACCTTAATTTTTTGACCAACATAGTAGTCGGGATCTAGAATTCAAAATGACACGTCATTTATTTTTTCAAGCTGAATTGAGATGGAGACATGTCGTCCGTCCCATTAACTTATATAAAAAAAATAAAGGCCCACATGCTTTATTCACATACAGGGCTTGGCCTAACTTTGTTCTTTATATATATATATTAATTTAAACCTTTTTTTATATGTTTTTTAAAATAATTTTTAAGTTTGTATTTTACTTCTCTGTGATTTTCTTTTCTTACTTAGCTTTTTTTAAATAACAATTATTTTTTAATTATATTGAATGTGTTTAATTCTTGAAAATTTAGTATAATTCACTTGTAATGTTTTTTTTTATTTTTTATATATTACATTTATTTTTAAAAATAAAAAATTATTTTTATAATATCTTTAATATGTGCAGCCTTGCATAGTATATTTTTTTTTTTTTATTGTATTCAATAAATTTTATATGTATGTCAATTTCTATTACAAACTGATTTTAATAAACAAATTTATTAAACACAACTAGGTAAATTACTTGGATTGCAATATTAAATATCTTAATCTATATTTGTCTCTTAGTTTTTTCAAATTTTTATTTATTTATTGCTAATAACTTCTTCTTTTTTAATTTCTTTACACAATAGTTCATGATTTGTTTAATTATACACACACACATAAGTTTTGTAATTTACATTTTAAGATTTTTTTATGTAAAAAAACATGTTGAAAAATTCTACATGTTTAATTTGTTTTATCATGTATTGATATTTTCAACTTCATCCTTGTTCATTAGATTTCTGATTTTTTTTCGTAACCCATTTATAAAAGCTAGATTGTTTTTAATTTCACCATCCAATCCAATTTATAATTTTTTTTTTCATTTTGAAACTCATTCTTTTAATTTTTTTTCTTTTGTTAATGTTTTTATTTTTTTCAATTTAACTCTCAAATTAAAAATTTGTTATTGCCCTTTAATTTATTTTTTTATTTTGATTTTGACTCTCATTATTTTAATTGCTATTTTTTATATTTTTATAATTTTTTTGTTTAATCCTTCAATGTTTCATTTCATGGGGATTGGACTTCATAATCTTTTCATGTATAGTACTTTCGGTCTGATGACTTTGGTCACAAGTTTGAAAAGTTAACAGGGGTTAACATTTTTTTTTTGTCTTATTTTTTTTTCCCCAGCTTTGCCTAGGGCAATATTTTTTTAAAATTATTTTTATTGTTGTTGCCTCATTTCTTTTTATCATATTCTCAAATTGTCTCTCATTTCTTTTAAAAAATATTTTTTTCTTTTTATTTTTTAATAGATTTAGTATGGTTTGCGAGTTTACTAAGGTAATTTAACTTGCCCCAGTTTATGGGTTAGGTGGAATGTTTTTTTTTTAATTAAACTTGGTAATCCACAATGTTTTGCTCTTTTTTTTTTGCTATTGAATTTTTGTTATGATTTTTTTTCAAATTTGTTTTTGTTAATTTTATTTTTTAATATTGGGATGATTGAAAATTTAACTTCATAATATTTTTATTTACTTTTCCCTTCTATAGGGTTAATGTGACTTGGAGGTTTGTTAGAATAACCCAAGTTGTCTAATTTGAGTTTTCATGATAAGGCGACGTGTGTTCCAAGCAGCCTTCCAATTTGGCGTCGATGGTGTTTTCTTTTTATTTTTCTTTTTCTCTCTGTCTTGATTTTAATGATGTCTCTTGAAAATTTCAAAGCAACCCCTTGAATTTGTTTTCTCTTTAGATTCAGATTATTTTTCTTTTGATTACTAATTGTTTTATTTGTAATAATTTATAGAATTAGAATTCTTTTTCAAGTTCATCCCCTTTCATTTTTTTAACCTTTCAAACTTATCATCTTTGTTTGTTTTATTTGAAATAATTTTTAAGTTGATTTTTTTTACAATTCCATCCTCAAATTTTTTTTGTATCAAATTTAATCCCCATACTTTTTATTGTTATTTTTTTATTTCAAAAAAAATTTAAATTGATTTTTTATTTATTTTATCATTGAACATTAAATTAGTTGGAGATTGAGCTTCTTAGTTGAGCCTGGATCTAGGATTTCATGGGCTATGAGTTTAAGAGATTAGTCTAAATTGAGGAGGTTTGCTTGTGTTTGCTTCGTTTTTTACCCATTCGTTTAGGCACTTTTTTTTAAGTTTAATTCATTTATTCAATTTGAAACTGAGCTCCATTATTTTTACTTATTTATTTATTTTTCTATAGAATTTTACATTAATTTTTAAAATGACCCAAGTTATTTATGGTCATCTTATTTTTTGTTCTTTGTTAATTTTTTTTTAAAAATTGATGTTCTCTTTTCGATTTCTTCCTTCAATATTTGAAATACTTATTTTAATAATTTATAAAATTAGAATTCTTTTTCAATCTAATCCCCCTTGGATTTATTAATCTTTTAAATTTAGTCCTTATTTTTTTTATTTTTTTATTTAAGATAATTTTTTTTTTACAATTTCATTCTCCTTAGTTTTTTTTTCCTATCCAATTTGATCTCAATTCTTTTAGCTACTATGTTTTTTACTTTGATTTTTTTAAAAAATTCATATATTTTTTTTCAATTTCATCTTTAAACATTAAATTAGTTGGGAATTGAGCTTCTTGATTGAGTTCGGGTCTAGGATTTCATGAGTTGTGAGTTTTAGAGACTAACTGAGATTTAAAAGGTTCGCCTAAATTTGCTTTTTTTTTCCTCTTTAAACTCATGTTTTTTCAGTTGTCCTTATATATTTATCCAATAGGAGTCTCTGTTATTTTATTTATTTTCTATTTGTATATTTTTTTTGTTGATTTAGAAAATGACTCGGGTTATTTTGGATCTTTTTATTTGTCATTTTTTGTTGAATTTTCTTTTACTAATTTTTTATTGAAATTATTTTTTTTTGATTCCATCCTTCAATATTAAAGTGGTTGAGCATCAAGTTTTTTGGTTCAACCTGGGTCTAGGACTTCATTATCTATTTTTTATAGGATTTTTTAAGAAATTTCAAACTAACTCGAGTTATCTTGAGTTTTTTTATTAGTTGTTTTTTGTTGTTTTTTAAATTGATATTTTTTCCGATTTCACCCTTTAACATTATATCATTTAGGATTTGGAGGTGTTCGGCTTTGGTGAGATGATAATCCCACCATCCTTTTAACTGGCTAGAGAAACTAGCTATAAGAAGTTCGGCTATGGCTTTATATGGAGTACCAGTTTGGGTTTTGTATGCCTTTGTTGCCATGATCATTTGTTGGAGGGTGTTAAGGATGTGGTATTCTGACATTCTATCTAGATTCCATTCATAAAGAGAGGAGGCATTGTATTTGTGTTGGTTGATAATGGTAGGTTCATTTTGGATGGATATGTCTAGGGCAGTAAGGGATTAGGGGCTTTTCCAGAGGAGCTTACTAATCTCATGATTTGTTTCTTGGAAAATATCATCATCTTAGGTTTGGACTTGATTTGTTTGTTTATTCTGAATGGTGTTTATTTGGTTTGTGGAGGTTGAAGGATTGTTACTAACTTGGGGGGTGTCAGACACGATTAGGGTTGAGGTCTTAATTTGTCAAAGATGGTCTTTTATGGCTTTGAAAAATTCACTTTTTCTTTGGAGTTGTGTTTGGTTGGAGGGGATTGTTGTTCAGGGTTTGTATATAAAGGTTTGGTATATTTGTAGTGTAATTTGCATTTCGGAAGCTAGTACTAGTTATATCAAAGGTTGATTTTCTTTACATTTTGATCCAAAAAAAAAGGTTGATTTTCTGGGTGGATTCGTTTGGTATGGTATGTTTATGACAGAAGAGATTTTGGAAACTCATCTTAGATTTATAGTGTTGGATGAGGAGGATACATTCAAAAATCGAGAACTAGTTGAATGTCGATGGAAAGATAATTTAACTTTTCCATCTGTATACTGGGTTATCTCTTTAATTTGAACATTTGGTTTTGGTAGTTGTTATGGTTCTGGTTATGTTGCTCCTTTGAGGATCAAATCTTTTGAAAGGGTTACATCTTTCTATTGGATAACTCTAGGAACTACTGTGTTTGATTTGGAAATGTCAGTTTGGAGTAGTAAGGTTTCACCTCTTTGTGATTGAAATTTGTGTGTGTGTGTATTAACCTTCTTTTAGATTTCATCCTTCTACGTTGGATTTGTTTAGAATTGGACTTCGGCTTTTCCATTTGCTTTCTATTGGCTTATCTTAGTCTAATGATCTGGATTGCATATTTGACATTCTCGTTCAAGTTGTCTTAGGTCATTTTTCTTTTATGATTTGTTCTTTCATATTTGATCGGTTGAAATCTTACCTTTGTCGTCTTTTTTTGTTTCTTTGAGTGTTCTTTTTTTTTCCTTCAAGTTACCATGATTTTTTTGTTTAAGTTGGTCCATTTACTATTGTTATTTTTTTTATTATCTAATTAAATTATACCAATATTTTTTTCTCAGTCGAGTCTATTCCCCGAGTCACTTTTTTAAAAACTTTTTTATAATACGTTTGTGTTTTCTTGACCTTGTTTTTTACAAATAAAAAAATATTTCAATCCGCAATGTAGCACAAGCTCATAAATCTAGTATTATACTAATTGACAGTCCATAAAAAGGAATTTCTAGTTGTTCAAACTTGGCCTAAATGAATATAATCCTGGCCATTCAGGCCCACTCGAACAACCTCTCTCCCATTTATTCTCAGCTTCTCTTGAGCTGTCAAAAATTTTCCTGGACATGCACCTCAATGGACATTTTGAGTTAAGGAGTCGCACACTGTCCACTGGTGCACGCACATATAAATTCATTATGTAATAACATAATTTTTTTGTACAAACATGACTCACCTCACACATATAAATTCTTTATGTAGCATAGAAGCACTAGCTTCTCCATTAATGGCATAACAAGCATCATGAACTCATAACAAACACCAATTGCTCCACCAATGGTATTTATTTTTCTTCACTCACCACAAGGTCACTCTCCATTATTGATCTACTCATCGAGGTACCTGTAACTCCACACATCACAAGGTACCTATAACACCACTCATCACGAGGTAAAATAACATGACTAAAAGTTTATAAATACCTCTAGTCACTAAGTAAAACATTCTAGCCAAGCCAAACAAGCTGAGATTAACACATTGGTTCATTTAACCAATACACTTTTGTCTTGCTTCTCACATTTTTTTTTGTCTTGTATATTATTTTCTCTTTCTATATTTACTAACTTAAGTATCAAAGACTCATATATTTTAACAAGGAACTTGGGTTTTAGAAAACACCAAGCATATAAAGAAAAACCCATACTTGAGATCAATATCCATAGTGTAAGATGCAGCTGTGGAAAACCTATTCTTGTCAAAAGTTCTCACGACTTCATTAGTGACGTCGTTTATGAAAAATTAAACAAAATCTAGTTCATTCCTTTTTTACGCCTCCTAATTCAAAAATTTCTTTCCATTGCAGACAACTTGGAAACTATATGACTTGAAAAAGTAATTAATCTCTCCACCACAGGAACTCTTGTTATTTTAGATTTCCATCAAACCTCTTATCAAGTGCAAGTTCTTTACAATATTGTTCTAACTATACAACAACAACTTTGCACTACTTCTATTCCCTAAATGGAAAACAGAATAGCTAGCTCTATTACATATTGAATGCATAAAGACAACTCCATTCTCTAAAAAAATAAGATAAAATAACGTGCAAACAAGTGGGCACAAGAACACTCGTACTCTAACTCTTTGAAAGAGTCATTTATATTATGAAGAGCACTCATTAATAATTCCTAGCCACGTGAGTGGATACCACTATTAGCCTTTTTCTAAATCTTGTTTGCACTCTTCTTGTAAAAAAAGACACAGATGTTAGAAGAGATCAATAATTGTATGAGCTCATAAGAATGAACACCACCTTCATTGATTAATACTTAAAAGTGTATTTTTATCAAGGTTTTATATCATTATTTTGCACTTGAAGTATCAATAACTCCTTAACTAGAGCATGTTTTATAATAATATGTCTAATAATATAAGATACCTTTAATTTATGGTAAATGTTCATCTTAAATGCAAGCGTATCACATAAATTAAAGGATTGATTGATGAGTTTAACTACTGAAATTGAGAAGACAAAGAGAGGGCTAAACTTAGAAAAGAGATGCTGGTTCAGTCCAAACTGGAACATCATTCGGTTATTGTATCATAACTGGAGCTGTAGAACTTGGATTTAGGTTTGTTTTATATATATGGAAAGCTAAGACATAGGCATAAAACTTTCTTGAAGAGTCCAAGATTTAAAAGTGCCATTTTCGAGTTCAAATAGTAGCAACAACGGAGAAGTCGAAATCTGTCCTGTAACCCAGACACTGTTTAGTGTTCAGCTCATATCTCAAGTTCTAGAAGTTCAAATACATCGATTCTTATTTTGTTGGAAAGCTAAGACAATTTCTTAGAATGTCCATGAAGACTAACTGTTCAAATTCTGATGTTAGCAATGATGTTTTGTTCAGACAAGAAGATAAGGATTGTCACCAAGTCAACATGTGGCCACCCACTCAATAATTAGTCATCAAATCAATAGTTCTGAATTTTGGCCTATAAAAGAAGGCATTTGCCATGCATTTAGGCATTTTGGTTTTCAGATCAAGATCATGTTCTTGCTCTATTTCTTTATATTTTTGTAATGCTTAAGTTTTGCTTTCATTAATCTCTTGTTTATGCCTTTCATTTTCTTTACTATACTTATATAATCATGTTCTCATCTTGTTTGTTGATGTTTCTCTTCTTCATTATGTTTAGCTAAGTTTATTATGTCAAGGTGAAAAAGTTTCACTAATGGTGTTAGGATAAATATAATATAAACTCAATATGGACTTCAATGATTATATCCTAAACAACTTGCTATTAACATGTCTTATCATTTTTATCTTATTAATTCTTAATACCTTGCTTGTTAAATGCTTAATCTAAATTTGTGTTGTATAACACTTGGTACAACAAATAATTGGCACTTTCATAGCTAACTGTATGGTATCACCTACACCTGTGCTATGAAAGAAACTTGATTTGTTGTTAATATAAGTTAGCATAATGAATTCCTGACAATATTTAAAAGTTTGGTGTTACTTAAATAAGATAATTAATATGATCATGTTAATAATTTATAATGAGCTATTAATGACAAATCATCCGATTGAAACCTCCTTTGTGTGTGGTTTCCAGTTGAGTAATAAAAAGAGTTTATATTATACTTATTTGAAATACCATTAGTGGATCCTCTAACCTTGATAACTGTTTTTATCATTGTTTAATCTTCACATTAATCTTACATCTCAAAGTCCTCTTTAACTCATCATCACCATCATCATCATCATCTTATTAATTTATATAGTTAACCTCCACGTGGTTTGACCTCGGTCTTACCGGGTTATTTATTCTTCGACACTCCTGTACTTGAGATAAGATATCAATCTTTTGATCATGTCATTCACCGAGTATGATAATCTTTATTTTGTTGTCGAATATTACACACTTATTTCTCCAAAGATTGCATCTCAATGAAGATCAACTTAGACAACTATGATGATTTTAAAACCTAAGAGAACATAAACAGAACAAGAGAAGAATCCTAGAGCTTGTAATGTAAAAGAGAGATGTTATGTGCAAAATCTTCTAAAAAACATTACATGGATCTACTTGATGTGGTATTACTACCTTAAGCCTAACTTCATCTTTGGCCTTCATAATCTCTATATTAAATTCATCTTCCACTTCATCACTAGCATACTAGCTTCAAATAGCACAACTAAGCTCTCTAGCATCACACAATAAAAATATGATAATACCAAAGCATATCTCTAATAATATTCTCAATATGAAACAAGCAATGAATAACCATATTTGAGTAGAGAGAGCATGTGTGAATAGACAATAGCACCTTCGTTTCCATTTACGAAGAGCATAATCTCTCCAACACCATCAATCTCTTATAAGAGTATCCAAAAGGAGCATCAAGGTATCGATTCATGATCATCTAACACTTTCTAAGCTCATAACCACACATTTGACCACCACACATGTTGGGGGTATTGGTTGCCATTTAGGGAAATGATTTTAAATGATACTCATCTCTTATGAAAATTGGGATGAACACAAGAAATCCTAATAAGTTCTGTCACTTTTACCATGATCATGGTCATGATATTGAGAAATGTTATTCCCTAAAAAACTATAGAAATATTGATCACATCGAGTCATCTCTAATAGTTTATAAAGAAGGAAGTGATATCCGAACAAAAGAGGGAAAGTTTTCCTTGATGCATTACTTAAAATCAAATAATCTCTAGAAATTAAATCTCCACTTACATGAGAAAATATTTTTAACTTTTTAATAAAAGCAGTGGTATTTATCCACGTCCCCAATGTCTTCAAATAAATCTCTATGTCTTTAATAAATCTTTATGGTGAGGTCTTTATATCTCCAAACAAGTTCTCATATCTCTAAATGGATCTTCATGTCTCTAGTAAAAGTCTCATGGTGAGACCTCTATATCTCTATTAAAATCTTCATGTCTCCAAATAAATCTCTATGTATCCAATAAAATCTCCACCATGATATCTCTATGTCTGTATTGAAATCTTCTTGTCTCCAACAAAAATAAATGTCAATGCAACATCTCTTTACATAATGCTTTAATACTGCTTTCACACAAAGAATTCTCCATTTCTTAAAAATTATTGTTCTCTATTCTGAGAGTAACAAACAAACCGATTAAACTCTCATTACTATTGCATGCAAACACTTATCCCTCTTGCAATGAACCTAACAAAATCCATAAAAAAGGTAACAATAGTATAAAAGAGTAAGTAATTTCGTTCTTCTACTTTTATTGGTCAAGTCTTTCGAACACCATTGTTTAAAAATCTTGGGAATGGAGGGGGCCAAATGATAGTGCACGAAAAAAAATTTCTATCCTTTTAGGCCGAAGCCTAAATGGCTAGAAATCCTAGTTGTTTGGGCTTGGCTTAAATGGATAGGCATTCTAAGCTAGAAAAACTAGACTTTCTAGCCATTTAGGTTGCTTTCTAGCAATTTGGTCCAGGACCAAACAACTAGAATTATGGTCATTTAGCCCAACTAGAATGACCACTCCCTCACTCACTCCCAACTAACCTCAAGGTGTCCAATCCTTTGGCCTAAATGGCTAGAGAGTCCTGTGGCCTCTCCCCACACTCAATCCTAACTTACCTTGAGATGTCCAATACTTTCACAAGCACACACTTCAATGTATTTCTCGAGTTCCAATTAGTGCACGCACACAGATTTGTTGTGCAGGCAGGCACATAAATTTTTTATGTAAGCATGACACACCTCGTGCATAAAATTTTTCTATGTAGAGTAAAAGCACAAATTTATTCATCAATGGCATATCGAGCATCATAAGTCATTGCCGAACACCAATCTCTCCACCAATGATATTCATTTTTCTCTACTCACTATAAGATCACTCTTCATCATTGCTCTACTCATTGAGGTACTTACAACATCACTCTTCATGAGGTAAACTGACATGGTTAGAGGTCTATAAATATATGTAGTTACCAAGTGAAACATTCAAGCAAACCAGTCAACTTGAGAATTATATACCAATTCATTCAACCAACATATTTTTATGTTGCTCCTCACTTTTTTTTTGTATATTATTTTCTCCTCCTATAATATATTGATTTAAACATCGGTGAGTCCCTTGTTCTGATAGCATACTTGTATTGCAAGAAACATCAAGTCTAGAAAGAAAAGTCCACTTTCAAACTCAATCAACACAACCTAGATGTAACCGTGAAAAACCTATTCATGTATGAAGTTTTCAAGACTTCATCACTAATAAATTATAATTCAATTGTTATTAGCATCTCTTCTTCTTACTAGAGTTCTTGAGTTTAGATTTCTTCATGATAAACTAAGTTTTCTAATTTTTCTAGCTTGTTTTGACAAGCTATAAATTTTTTTTTAGTAAATAATCCATTAACCATCATTTAGTTATTAATGTATCACTTACTTGATCATGGTGGACCTGAGATCATAAAATCATTAGATTATGATATAAAATTTTAAATTGTTAATTAACTAGACATTACCATGTACCAATTTACATTATCTTAAGAACGATTACACTCCGTAAATACGAGACAATATTGATACAAAAAGACTAAAATATTGTTAGATTATGAAATTGACATTTTTGTTTTTATTTAGGTCATGTTTGGTATTTAAAAAAAAATTAATTTAATATTTTTTAGTATTTTTCATGTATTAATATAAAAAATAAAAAATATATATATATATATATATATATATATATATATATATATATATATATATATATTAAAAAAACTCCTTCCATCCGATCAACAAACAATTATTAAAAAAAACAACTGAGTCTATGGTAATTTACATCAATATATATAGCATATCTGGGTATTGTATTTATATATCCAGCGAAAAAGGATGATTGATTAAAAGACTGTTTTTTTTTTTATTTTAGAAATGTTTTTTGATAAAAAATAAAAATTTTTATTTTTTTATTTTAAATTAATATTTTTAATAATTTTAGATTATTTTGATATATTAATATTAAAAATAATTTTTTTAAAACAATTATTCTCCATTTATTGCTCACAACAACATTTGGTTAGGAGTACTGAATAAAATAATAAATTGCGAACACCATCAACTTCTAGACCCTCGTCTAGTGCACAATGGTTTCAGGAAAACAGGATGCCAATTAGCTCACGCAAATGTACCTGCCTCAGTTCCTGTAAACACGAGCATATGCTATCGCCTGGTCATCTCTTTTACATTATCCCACCTATCTTGGGGATTTTTTCAATTCTAACTCGCGAGTTTCGCGAATCCCTTTACCTTGTAGAAAGGTTTACTCTCCTGTTAGCTTGAAATGATTTCTTTTTCTTATATAATCTAGCAATTCACTAGAATTAATGCAAATTGTTGCCCTTATACGGTGTCGTGAGTAGGGACCAGTCATTTAAAAACAAAAAACTAATCTTTACATGACAAATGTGTTGGTTTTATATCCATTGAAATCATGTGACGTCACTGGATATAATAATTTTAAACCAATAAAAATTGTAACCTTTGTATTATGCAAAAGTAACTTTATTCTTATATAATTACCTCACGTAATTCACTTATAAAAAAAATTATTTGGATGATTATCTCGTGCATTAAATAAGTTAATTCTGTTAATAATTCTCATAAATCTAGTAGTTGTTTTTTTTTTTTGAAGTAGATCCAGCAAAATAATTATATAAAAATAGCATTATTTATTGATAAGGTTTCAAAAAATTAAAGTGGCCTAAAAATAGAGTTTTTGGATTGGATAATCGTTTAATCAATTGGTCCTGACAATCTCATCAATTCTTCTTAGTCAAGATAGTTGATAGCTTATACTTGGTTCTTAGTATGCTAAAGTGGCTTATGATTAGCACCTGCAATTGCACTAATCTAAATAGAGAACACTTTCCACTGTTTTCTAGGGTTTTTAAGCAGTTTTTGTTTTCTAGCGTAGGATTTTCATTCAATTGCACTACTCTAAATCTTTTACGTGGTTGCCTTCTTTTGAGTTTTCTGACGATTTATGCTTGTAACTCGTTCTACCAAAGACAAGTGCATGTAGATCTTGAAATAAAAAACACTTTACGCAGGTTACGAAAGGAAGCTCACGTCAACACCATGGTTGTTGCACGACAACAAACACTCAAGGAGCTCACTGCTCCTAACATGGAGAATCAACCATTGTGCATAAACATCGACAACAATGCCAACTTCGAGCTCAAGTCTGGTTTTATACATTTACTGCCAATATTCAGTGGACTTGCCAGAGAAGATTCTCATACTCATCTCAAGGAGTTTCACATGGTTTGCAATGGCATGAAACCAAATGGAGTTGACGAAGAACATGTTAAGTAGAAAGCTTTCCCTTTCTCTTTAAAAGGGGTAGTAAAGACATGAATTTTCTCTATTCTCCTAGGTTCCATTGAAACTTGGAATAGCATGAAGAAGATTTTTCTTGAAAAGTATTTCCTAGCATCTTGAGTTGACAACGTAAGGAAAGAAATATATTGGTTTCAACAATCTTATGGGGATACACTTTCCGAGTATTGGGAAAGATTTGAGCAACTATGCATTCAATGCCCTCATCATCAGATACCTGAACAGCTGCTCATTCAATATTTCTATGAAGGACAGATGCCTACTGATCGCAGTATCATTGATGCGGCAAGTGGAGGGGCATTGGTAGATAAGACACCCAAGGCTGCACGCTAATTGATCTCAAATATGACAGCCAACTCGAAACAATTTGGCACACGTGGAGACTTCACAAGTAAACAAGTAAATGAGGTAAGTATTTCTAACATTGAGAATAAAGTTAATGATCTTACTTCTCTTATGCGTTCTTTGGCTTGTGAAAATGGACAACATGTGAAAGTTTGTAGTGTCGCACCCGACATCGCGCGCGGCCCTAAAAATAATCTCGATTGTGGAAAAAAAAACAGATTTCTCAAATTCTGGTTCTTTTAGGAAAAATATCTTGTTTGGGGAGTCGCCACCTAGTATTATGGTCACTAGGAACCCTAACTGGTCAACAGAGATTCTATGGTTCGGGAATGGTTACGTAAAAGGGAAGATATTATCACCCCTTAAACGTTCTGTCTAAAGCAAACTGCATTGCTTTTTTTTTTTGTCTTAAATTGCTAAATTTTTTTATTGTTGTACGTTCTGATGATTTATTCACAATATTCCTGACTCTGACGTCAGTGAATATTTGACTACGGATAATTCCAACTCTGGCATTGGTAATTATTACGTAGTCATAAAATAAATTTAGATTAATATTTTTTATTCTTGACTATAACTCTAGTGAATAAACAAATAAACTAAATTCATTTTATTACGCATTCACATATTTTTCTATTACTTATGTAAATAAAAAAAAATTAAATCAGTGTTTTTTTTATTCCTGACTCTGGCGTCAGTGAATAAATAAATAAATTTATTTTTCATACATGCACATATATTTTTTCTTGCTAAATAAAATAAAATATAACGAATAAAAATAATATAAACTTAAACTAGTATTTTACTCCCGACTCTGGCGTTGGTGAATAAACCGGTAAATTTATATTATTTTTATTCATGCATGCACATATTTTTTCTATTTCTTCTATTTCTCTTTTTTATTTTTTATTATTTTTGGGACTGGGCCTAACTCAGCCCACATGGGCTAGATTAAGCCAAACCGGCCCAGCCCGGTCACTGGCCCAAGCCAGTGACCCGGCTAGGCCACAGCACGCATGAACTAGCTTCATGCGTGCATGGCGCTATGCCAAGGTAATTAATTACCTTGGCACAGTGCCTAATGCACTGAACTTTCAAAAAATGAAAAAAAATGATGAAAGCAGAGGAAGCCTACCTTGTTGCAGGTTGCTTCGCCGGAGTGTTAGTGTGTCGGGCGATGATCAGTGGTGGCGTCCGTCAATAATAAGCTAGAATTCCTCCTTTGACCTCTGCCTTCCTGCCCTCTGTTTCCTCTGCCCTCGTCTGAAAAACTATCCCCGTGCTCTGTTTTTTTAAATTCTCCCAATTCTCTCTCGGTTTGTTTCCGTTTTCGTTGTTTTAGGTCGGTGCTGGTGAAGGGAAGCTCGTTTTCGGTATGGGTTTCTAAAAAAAACTCAAAAATTCAGCTGGTGTCTTTGTATTTCAGGTTTCTTTCTTCTCTTTTTCCCTCTCTCTCCCTAACCAACCTCTGTTTTTTCGGTGTTCCTCTGTTTATATAGAGTTCAGTGGGTGGTAACGGGCGGTAGGCTGAGGGTCGACCACCATTAAGGCGCCCATTACTGGAACCAACGGACGATTTACTGTTGCAATGTCTCTTGGTCTTTACTGTGGAAAACGGCCACTGGTGTGAAGAAGAAGATGAACAGCGTCCCTTCAAAACGACACCGTTTGGGATATGAGATGGTCATTTTACATTTTGACCCCTGTAGTTTCAAAAGTCTTGTAATTAAGCCCCTGGTTTAAACTGTAATTGGCCCCTGTATTTCGGCGCCTTTTACAAGTTAATCCTTTGACTTTAATCTGATGCAATCATGCCCCCAATTAACCCCAAACTTTGTTATTTCTTCAATTAAGTCCCTGATTTCATTAATTTAATTAAATCCAAAGTCCAATTAAGTCTAAAACTTATCAATTCTCCAATTAAGCCCCTGATTGGATTAATTAAATTAATTCCAAGCTTAATTAAGTCTCAAAACTTATTAATTCTCCAACTAAACCCTTGATTGGATGAATTAAGTTAATTTCAAGCTTAATTAAGTCTAAAAATTTATCAATTCTCCAATTAAACCCTTAATTGGATTAATTAAATTAATTCCAAGCTTAATTAAGTTAATTTTAAAGTTTAATTAAACCCCAAAACTTCCAATCATTTTGCCCTTAACCCAAATTTTAATTCATTCTTTATTTCATTTTACTTGTTTTTCCATCATTATTATTATTATTTTTCCATCATCACTTTTTTTATTCTTTTCAGTAAATAAAATAATAATAATAATTAAAATAAAATAGTCAAAAATTGGGTTATGACCTGTAGCATATGCTCCTTATAAGGATATGCTTCGGATATGTGTCCAACAATGCAAGAAGATTATATTAAAAAAGCTGATGCAATTGATGGAACATTCAATGGATAACCCTAGCATAAGTATGATCCCTTTTCCACCATATACAATCCCGGATGGAGAGATCATTCGAACTTATGCTATAGGAACCCGTCTCAACAAGGAAATCAAGGCCGACAGTTCCATGGATTTCAACCCCAATAGAATTATCAAGCGAGACAGCCCTTGCATTCACAAATTCCAATGTTATAGGGTCATTGAGTGATGATCTTCGTGAGATGATGAAAACCTTGGTTTCTAATGCAGTGACATTGCAACAAAATATCATGTCTTTTCAACAGAAAACGAGGTCAAGCATTCACAACTTAGAGAAGCAAATGGGGCAAGTAGCTTGAAGTGTAGGGAAATTGGAGGCACAAATGAATAGAAAGTTGCCCTCCCAAGCATTGAATCCAAAAGAGAATGTTAATATGATCACGATGCGAAATGGGAAAGAACTTGAAGAGTAAAGGTTGAAACAAATTAAGATGGAGGAAGAAGAAGAGATAAAAACTGAATTGAGTATAAATAAGAAACATTTTCTTTCTCCACAAATTGGAAAAATGACCAACACTCCGAAGGTAAGTACTAACTCATTGAATTCTAGTTTTAAAACAATTTCACCCCTTCCTTTGAGTTCTTCTAGGTCTAAGAAAAAGGACAAATAAAAAGAGGTTTTAGAGATTTTCAAGAAAATGGAACTCAACATTCCTTTGATTGATGATATCAAGAAAATTCCCAAGTATTTCAAATTCATGAAGGAGTTATGTACTACCAAGAGAGCCTACTAGCTAAAAGGCCACGAAATGATAAGTATGGGTGAAGTTGTATCTACTGTTGTTCAAAAGAATATGCCTTTGAAGCAAAAAAACTCAGGTGCGTTTACTATTCCATCTGTTATTGGTAATGCTAGTTTTAAAAGGGCCTTATGCGATTTGGATGCATCAATTAGTGTTATGCCTAAACATGTTTATGATTCTCTTAGTATAGAGCCTTTGAATAAAACTAATATTGTAATACAACTTATGGATCGTAGTTTTGTTTATCCACTTGGTGTGATAAAAGATGTCCCAGTTAAGATTAGTAGTTTGGTTATTCTATGCGACTTTTATATTCTTGATATGGAACATTATTCTTGTGATTCATCAAACAACACTCCTATGTTGTTTGGGAGACCATTCTTCAAAACTGTCAATACAAAAATTGGTTGTGGTAAGTATACTTTGTCCATAGAAGTAGGAGATGAAAAGATTAAATTTAATTTTCATGATGTAATGAAATATCTATACAACAATGTTTATTCTATCACATGCTATGACCAAGTTGATAAGTATGTACACCAAGTTTTTGATTTTGATTATGAGGATGGATTAAGCGTGACTTAAAGCTATGAGTATGATTTTACCGAGATAGAGATTGAGAGGCACATATGTGTTCCCCAAAACATGCACGAATCAACATTGGCTTTGCAAGCTTTGTAAACCGTTCCCCATGATAATTTCTTTATTGATTTAATATTTTTACATAAAAAGCTTTTGCCATCTATTTTACAGGGCCCCGAGTTAGAGTTGAAACCTTTACCTGATAATCTAAAGTATGTATTCATTGGAGACAACAATACATTTCATGTTATCATAGCAAAAGGTTTAACAAGTGCACAGGAGGAAAAACTTGTGAAGTTATTGTGCGATCACAAAACAACTATTGGATGGACTTTAGCTAACATCAAGGGCGTTAGTCCCTCGATGTGTATGCAACACATACTATTGGAGGACAATGCGAAACCAATAAGGAAAATGCAAAAGAGGTTGAATCCGCCTATGATGAAGGTAGTGAAAGCTGAAATTTTGAAACTATTAGATGCAGGAACAATTTACCTCATCACAGAGAGTAAATAAGTGGCGTCAATGCATGTGATGCCCATAAAAACAGGAATCATGTTGGTAAAGAACAAAAGGATGAACTCATTTCTACTCGCATCTCGAGTGGTTGGAGAATGTGTGTTGATTATAAAAAGCTTAATCTTTCTACACACAAAGATCATTTCCCATTACCATTCATGGACCAAATGCTTGAATGCTTGGCAGGTATGTCTTTTTATTGCTTTCTTGATAGATATAATGGATATAATCATATTGTTATTAACCCTGAAGATCAAGAAAAGACTACATTTACATGTCCATTTAGTACATATGCATATAGGAGAATGCCCTTTGGCCTTTGTAATACACCTGCAACTTTTCAAAGATGCATGATAAGTATTTTTTCTGACTATGTTGAAAGAATAATTGAGGTTTTCATGGATGATTTCACGGTGTATGGTGATTCCTTTGATAAGTGTTTAGAAAGTTTATCTTTAGTCTTGAAAAGATGCATTGAAACTAACATTGTCTTGAACTATAAAAAGTGTTATTTTATGGTAAAACAAGGAATAGTTCTTGGACATGTTGTGTCTTCGCTTGGATTAGAGGTTGATAAAGCTAAAATCGATGTCATTTCATCATTGCCTTACCCCTCATGCATAAGGGAAGTTTGTTTTTTTTTCTTGCTATGCAGGTTTCTATCGACGTTATATCAAAGTTTTCTCGAAGATTACAGTACCCTTGTCCAAATTATTAGCCAAAGAAGTGGATTTTGTGTTTGATCAAGCATGTAAAGATGCACATGATGAGCTAAAGAGGCATGTCACATCTGCCCCTATCATCCAACCACCAAACTGAGATGAGCCTTTCGAGATAATGTGTGATGCGAGTGACTATACGGTAAGAGTTGTACTTGGGCAAAGAATAGGGAAGAATGTGCATGTTATCGCCTATGCTTTCCGCATGTTGGATGGAACGCAATGCAATTACCATACAACTGAAAAGAAACTTTTTGCAGGTGTTCGCTCTTGACAAATTCAGGTCATTTCTACTTGGTATAAAAGTCACTAAAGAATTCCCTCCAGGTTTGTCTAAATCCCAAAAAGACAAGTTACGAGTTGATGCTAAATATTATTTTTGGGACACTCCTTATCTGTGGAAATTTTGTGTGGATCAAGTAGTTAGGAGATGTGTACCACAAGATGAATTTCATCCCATTCTCTTTTTTTTTTTTCATTCTTATTCTTGTGGTGGGCATTTTGGAACAAAAAGAACGGCCTACAAGGTACTTGAAAGTGGTTTTATTGGCCTTCTATTTTTAAGGATGCATATAACTTTTGCAAATCATGTGAAAAATGCCAAAGAACAAGTAATATCATTAACAAGAATCAAATGCCTTTAATGAATATTCTTGTAAGTGAAATTTTTTATGTTTGCAGTATTGATTTTATGGGTTTATTTCCTTCTTCTTTTAGTAATCTTTATATCTTTCTTGCTATTGATTATGTGTCGAAATGGATTGAGGTGAAAGTCACACGAACTAATGATGCTAAGGTTGTTTTAGATTTTGTCAAGACTCACATATTTGACAGGTTTGGAATCTCTAAAGCTATCATTAGTGATCGTGGCACTCATTTTTGCAATCGTTTAATGGAAGCATTACTTTGTAAATACCATGTGACTTATTAGACTTCCGTAGCCTACCACCCTCAAGCGAATGACCAAGCTGAAATTTCAAATTAAGTCTATTTTGGAGAAGACAGTGCAACCTAATCGACAAGATTGGAGTCTGCGACTTAGTGATGCACTTTAGGCTTATCAGAGTGCTTACAAATCACCTATAGGAATGTCACCTTATAGGATGATTTATGGAAAAGCATGTCATATACCGGTGGAGCTTGAACACAAAACTTTTTGGGCCATTAAACAATGTAACATGGATTATGATGCTATTGGGATTGCAAGAAAGTTGCAACTGCAAGAGTTGGAAGAAATACAAAATGATGCTTATGAGAATGCAAGGATTTATAAAGAAAAGACCAAAAGTCTTCATGACCGAATGATAACAAGAAAGGAGTTTCATGTTGGAGATAAAGTCCTTTATCATTCCTATTTGAAAATTTTTCCTGGAAAGTTGCGCTCTCATTGGATTTGACCCTTTGTTGTTTCTAAAGTTTTTTCTTATAGTACAATTGAAATTACAACTTTAGAAACCAACAAAGTGATCAAGGTCAATAGGCATCGCTTGAAACCTTTCTATAAAGGTTGGACGACAGAACTTACTGCTTTTGTGGAGTTAGCTGAACCAATCTATGAAGCATGAGCATGTTTGTGGAGTTAGTTGAAGCAATCTATGAAGCATGAGCATGCGATGTATCAAGTCAATAACATAAAATAAAAGCGTTTACTAGGAAGCAACTCAGCACAAAAAGAAAAAAAATCCTTTTCTTTTTCCCTAATATTTTCTTTTTCACATTTTACTTTATTTTTGTCCTTCTCTTATATTCCTTTTCTTTTATTTCAACACTAAGGACAATGTTGTGTTAAAGTGTGGGGGTATTGAAAGCATTTTTATCCTTTTCTTATATTCCTTTTCTTTTATTTCAACACTGAGGACAATGTTGTGTGAAAGTGTGAGGGTATTGAAAGCATTTTGATTTTCTTTGTTGTTTCTAGAATTTTGGTTTTCTTTGTTGTTTCTTAAAAAAAAAGTTTAAGTTTTATTTTTTAATCTCCCATTGGTTTATAAGAATATGAGTATAATGTATGAGAATTACTTGAGAGAGATGAAAATATCAATTGAATGAATGAGTGTGCATGCAAGTTTGAAAGTTTAATTAGTTTAGGGATTGACTTTGAAAATATATCATATTGACTTTATAGTGTTATATCAATGCAAGCTTTTGAGCCTTCAACTTTATATTCTTTGAGTGTGCATTCTTTCAATGTTATGTATCTCTAGAACATGCTTCATATCTTGTTGAGATTACATTCACATTACATGTGTACATGAAGATGATAAAGGCATTAGGAATTTTAACCACTTGAGCCAAAAAGCCAACCTAAAGCATATTATCCTTAGTGAGCCCCTTTTAAGCTTGTTTGTCTTTTCTTTGCTTTACCCATGTGTACGCCCTAACTTTTTATATGTTTTTCTTTTTTCATGGCCAAGGATTAGTAGAGTATGTACTTATTGATATCTCATGGATTATGGTTGGAAATTATGTGAAAAGAAAAAAAAGGTGATGCTTGATGAAAAGATGGGAAAAGTTGCCAAAGGTGAAAGAAGAAGAAAAGGAAAGGAAAAGAAAATAAAATAAAAGTGTTCCTTTGTGTTCTTAAGATTTTATATTGATGGAGCTTGAAATCAAAAGAAGTTAAGCATTGGTGATTAAAGATAGAACATTTGTGTGCTTTGATGGGATATCTTATTTCAAAACATCATTTTTTGAGAATGCTCTATTTCCTTTGGTTTTAGCCTTTTCTTTTCCTTTCTTTTACCTCACCTTAACCTTAGCCCCATTACAATAAAAAAGTAAGAACTTTTGATTCATGCATTACTTGTAATATTTTAGTAATGGAGATGAGAGTTAAGAATAAGCTTATGGTAGAACATATTCATTGATTGAATTTGAGAGATCTAAACACATAAGCCCTAAACACATAAGTGTTAGAGTGTATATCAATGAGAGGACCTATCACTTTGGCATGACATAGATTTCATTTAAATCTCAACGAATAATTGAGTTTTGAAGTTTGCATGTAAATAAATTCATGAAAATTTATGTTCTTTCTTCTTCTTGATTGTATTCTTGTTTATAATGCGTGTACTCTTGGACATTGATGGAAGATTAGGAGATTAGTTATTTTACTTATTTAATTTAAGTTTGATTTCACCTCTCCTTTCTCGAGGACAAACAAGAGCTAAGTGTGGGGTTATTTGATGCAACCATATTATTTGATTGTTATACCCATATTTACTAGTATTTTGCCTATGTTACATGTATAAAATATCTTGATATTCTTTATTTTATGTTTTGAAGGCACTGTTGGATGTAACATTCAAAAAGAAGTAAATTGGAGATAATTGACAAACTTGACCTCCAGTCGATGTTTTGTGCAGAGCTTGAGCTCTAGAGGTCGAAATGAAGTGATGCTAGTGGAATTAGAAAGCTAACATCCATACCTTTCTATACATGTATGGCAAGAAAAATAAAAAAGGAAAGAGCATGGAAATCACAGCCTTCAAAGTCAAATCTCGCATTCTGCAATTATTAACCTTCGACCATTCTGACTTGAATATTTTAAGCTATAGAAGTCCATTTGATTCAAACTCAAATTTTGTTGGATTTCTAACTCGAAGACCTATCAACCTACTAAATTTTAGCATAAAACGAGCTCATATGAGAGAGATAGGATTTTTCTAAGATGACACATGAATTCTGCCAGCAGACATGTTTTTTGAAGAAACAAGTTCAAATTACGTCCCAAAGCATCCAAATCAACATGCAAGTCTTTATTTTAGCAATTTAGCTCTCTAAGTCAAATGTCACAGCTTGAAGATTTTATGCAAGGCTATTTCTCCTTTTTAGGAAAATAGTTATTTAATTGTAAATTGTTTATTTAGGAAATGACTATTTTGTAGAAAAGGGATTAGGGTTTCCTAGGATATAAAAAGAAAGAGAGAAAGGAAGAGGGATCCGGCTAAAAAGAGAAGAAAAATGCCCTTTTCCTCTAAAAACCCGAAATCATGCATTCTTCTTTCTTTTTTATTAGTTGTTCAATAAACATGTAAGACTAAACTCTTTTTCTTGGCTGCAAGGACACATAAACCTTTGGATTTCAAGAAATGTGAATTTTTTTTTACCTTTTCTTTCAGTTTATATGATGAATAAATATGTTTGTTATCCTATGTTTATTTTCTATGATTGTTTATTTTAATTGCTAGAGCGTACTCTAAGTTATTATTGTGAATAATCTATTACTAAATTTGCTATCAAAACCGGAGTTGTGTATATAAGCTTGTGAAGCAACTGAGATTAATAATTGTAGCAGATCCAGACTAGTAATTGACATGATCAAAAGATTGATATCTTATCCCAAGTGCAGGAGTGTCGAATTAATAAATAACTCGGCAAGACCGGGATCGAACCATAGAGAGGTCAACTATATAAAATTACAAATAATAAATGAAAAGGAGTTGAAGAGAACTTTGAGATGTGATAACAATGTAAGGATTTAAACAAAGATAAAATAATTTTCAAGGTTAGAGGATCCATTAATGGTATTTCAAATAAGTATAATATAAACTCCTTTTATTACTTAACAGGAAACCACACACAAAGGAGGTTTCAATTGGATTATAAATTATTTAACATGATCATATTAATTATCTTATTTGAGTAGTGCCAATACTTGTAAATATTGTCAGGTATTCATGATGATAACTTATGTCAACAACAAATCAAGTTCCTTTCATAGCACAAGTATCAGTTATACCATACAGTTGGCTATGAAAGGATAAGTATTTGTTGTACTAAGGGTTGTACAACACAAATCTAGATTAACCATTTAACAAGCAAGGTATTAAGAGTGAGCAAGATAACAAATATAAAACATGTTAGTATCAAACATTAAAATCCATGTTGAGTTTATATTATATTTATTCTTGCACCATTAGTATTCCCTTTTCATCCTGAAAAAATTAACTGAACTAAACATAATGAAGAAGAAAAACATAAATAAACAACATGAGAACATAAACATGATATAAGTTAACTAAGTATAGTAAAGGAAATGAAAAGCATAAACAAGAGATTAATGAAAATATCACATGAAATAAAACATGAACATTACAAAATACAAAGAAAGAGAGCAAGAGCAAGATCTTGATATGAAAACCAAGATGTCTAAATATATGGTAAATGCCTCCTTTTATAAGCTAAAATTCAGAACTATTGATTTGATGTAATTATTGAGTGGGTGGCCACCTCTTGACTTGGTGACAACAATTATCTTCTTGTCTGAACAAAAAGGTCATTGCTAACATTAGAATTTGAATAGATAGTCTTCATGAAAGTTTTGGGCATTTGTCTCATCTTTCTAACAAAATAAAAATGAGCTCATTTGGACTTCTAGAACTCGAGATATGGGTTGAATACTAAACAATGCCTGGGCTGCAAGACAAATTCCAACTTCTCTTTTGCTGCTACAATTTGAACTTGAAAACGATCTTTTTGAATCTTGGACTCTTCATGAAAGTTTTAGGTCTATGTCTTAGCTTTCCATCCATATAAACCAAACTTAAATTCAAGTGCTACAACTCTAGTTATGATCCAATAACCGAATGGTATTTTAGTTTGAATTGAACCAATATCTTTTCTTTAAGCTTAGCCCTCTCTTTGGTTTTTCACTTTCAATAGTTAAACACATCAATTAATCCTTTAAATTGTGAGATATGCCTGCATTTAAAATGAACATTTACCATAAATTAAAGATATGTTATGCTATCGGACTTGCTATTACAAAAACATGCTCAAGTTAATGAATTTTATGATACTTTAAGTGTAATATGATGATATAAAACCTTAATAAAAATACACTTTTAAGTACTAATTAGTAATCTTAGAGAAAACATTCAATCGATCAAATCAAACATGGATTGCGGACAATTATATTGTCTAAATTAATCAACTCATCTGGTTTTTAAGGCTGCCATTGAATTAAATTACTAGTATGGACACTGTGGTTGTTTGATGGTTATGATTAGTTATACAATGGATATGTTAATTAATCAACATAAAAATAGATAAATATTCAGAGTATAAATTGACGTTTCGTTTCCATGATCAATTTTGATTTATGTAAGTGGACGTTTACTTGTGACCGAGGTTTGTTTTCTTGATAAATTTCTGTTTACCATAGCATAACATATATAACTTCAAAACCCTCCTAGTTGCATATCATATAGCATAAAAATCTAAAATAAATCTTTCTCGTGGGATCGACCCCTTACTTGCTCTATACTATCTTGTTTATTTAAGCTATGGTTATTAATTTGTACGACCGCGACATCGCAACAGTCCAATACTTTCACAAGCACACACTTCAATGTATTTATTGAGTTCCAATTAGTGCACGAACACAAATTTGTTGTGCAGGTAAGCACACAAATTTTCTATGCAAGCATGACACACCTCGTGCATAAAAATTTTCTATGTAGAGTAGAAGCACCAATTTATTCATCAATGACATAACGAGCATCATAAGACACTGACGAACACCAATCTCTCCACCAATGATATTCATTTTTCTCTACTCACCATAAGATCACTCGCCATCATTGCTCTACTCATTGAGGTACCTACAACATCACTCTTCATGAGGTAAACAGACATGGTTAAAGGTCTATAAATATATGTAGTTACCAAACCAGTCAAGTTGAGAATTACATACCATTTCATTCAACCAACACATTTTTATGTTGTTCCTCACTTTTTTTTGTATATTATTTTCTCCTCCTATAATATATTGATTTAAACATCGGCAAGTCCCTTGTTCTGATAGCATACTTGTATTGTAAGAAATATCAAGTCTAGAAAGAAAAGTCCACTTTCAAACTCAATCACCACAACCTAGATGTAGCCATGAAAAACCTATTCATGTATGAAGTTTTCAAGGCTTCATCACTAATAAATTATAATTCAATTGTTATTAGCATCTCTTCTTCTTAGAAGAGTTCTTGAGTTTAGATTTTTTCATGATAAACTAAGTTTTCTAATTTTTCTTGCTTGTTTTGACAAGCTATATGTTTTTTTTAAGTAAATAATCCATTAACCATCGTTTAGTTTTTAATGTATCACTTACTTGATCATGGTGGACCTGAGATCATAAAATCATTAGATTATGATGTAAAATTTTAAATTGTTAATTAGCTAGACATTGCCATGTACCAATTAACATTATCTTATAAAAGAATTATTCACACATAGAGCACGAGTACACTCCATAAATATGAGACAATATTGATACAAGTAGACTAAAATATTGTTAGTATCTGAAATTTACATGTTTGTTTTTATTTAGGTCATGTTTGTAGTGTTTTTATTTTGAAAAAAAATTAATTTAATATTTTTTTTAGTATTTTTCATGTATTAATATTAAAAATAAAAAATAATAATAATTTTAATATATATATATATATATATATATATATATATAGAGAGAGAGAGAGAGAGAGTATATCTGGGCTTTGTATTTGTATGTCCAGCAAAATAGGATGGCCGAATAAGAGCTTGTTTATTTTATACATATTTTAAAAGTATTTTAAAAAAAATTAATTTTTTTTATTTTTAGTGCTTTTAGATTATTTTGATATGCTAATATTAAAATATAAATAGATAGAGAGAGAGCATATCTAGGCATTGTATTTGTATATCCAGCAAAAATGGATAGCCGAATAAGAGCTTGTTTATCAAAATTTTTTATTTTTTTAATGTTTTTAAATTATTTTGATACGTTGATATTAAAAATAATTTTTAAAAAATAATAAATATTATTTTAAATAAAAAATATTTTAAAAAACAACCACAATCTCCCAACTATACAATCTAGTAAATATCTGATTGCTTATAAACACTCCATTGCTTCTCTCCATTTACTGCTCTCACCAACATTTGGTTAGGAGTACTGGATAAATAATAAATTGCAAACACCATCAACTTCTGGCGACCCTCATCTAGTACAACGGATCCAGGAAAACAGCATGCCAAGAGCTCATGCAAATGGACTTGCCTCAGTTCCTAGAAACACGAGCACGTGCTATCGCCTGGTCATCTCTTTTACATTGTCCCACCTATCTTGGAGATTAATTCAATTCTAACTCTCGAGTTTCGTGAATCCCTTTACCTTATCCACTAGAATTAATGCAAGTTGTTGGTGTCCATGAAAAAAGTAACTGTAGGGAAAGAGATGACCATGCGAGCAAGCTGTCCATAAATGTTTGCCAATAAATGTTATGTTGCATGTTTAGGTAGATAATAATGTTTCTAACAACCAACATAACAAATTAATTTCACTCAGATATTTTCTTAAAGAATCTAACGGTTACTAGCATTGTTGTATTTTTACCGATTCATTAGTCAATTAAAATACACAATCAAATAACTAAACCATAATTAAAATCAAGACTTTTAAAACTAGCATTTAAAGGCGTTTTTATATCTTCATTCTTTTTTTTTATTATTATGAAGTTGGGTGGAGGGTAAGTTGATATTGTAATAAATATAAAATATAATGAAAAAGCAAAAATTGGATGGGCATGTGCAACATATGCATCAACGTGTGGAAGGCACTCACACTCTTCACGCGACACCTCTTGACAGTGAAAATACCCTTTCACCATTCCGTTGGAATCGTCATAGCATCCTCTTCCTATTAGGAGGCGCAAGATGATGTTGGTAAGGCGATTTGTCACCGATAATGCTTTTTTTTTTTTTTTCTGATCCTCTTGAAATTTAGACTGACTATTTAAAATTTTAGAGTTGTTCTTTTATTTATGGGGATTTCAACTTTGGTCCTTATTCTTTTGATTTCTACTTTTTTTCTTGGTTCTTTAGTGGATTTGTTTTTCAATTTCATCCTTTAATTCTAATTTGTGATACGTTTTTTTTTTTCAATTTGATCCTTATTCATTTGATTATTTTTTTTTCTTTGGGTCCTTTTTTTAAGTTGATTTTTTTAAAATTCACCCTTCAATAAAAAATTTATTTTGGTTTTTATTTCAATTTTGATCCTGATTCTTTTAATTATTTTATTTTCTTTTGTTAAATTGATTTTTCTTTTCAATTTCACCCTTCAATCAAAAATAAATTTGAAATTTATTTATAATTTATAGGGATTTCAACTTTGGTCTTTATTCTATTGATTTATGCCTTTTGTTCTTGGTCGTTTTGTGAATTGTTTTTCTTCAATGTGATCATTCAATTCCAATTCGTGATACATTTTTTTTTCCAATTTGATGCTTATTCTTTTGATTGTTTTTATTCTTTGAGTCTTTTTTTTAAATTGATTTTTTTTTCGATTTCACCCTTCAATAAAAAATTTATTTTTATTTTTTTATTTTAATTTTAATCCTGATTCTTTTAAATGTTTTTTTGTTCTTTTGTTAAATTGATTTTTCTTTTCAATTTCACCCTTCAATAAAAAATAAAATTTTTTATTTCAATTTTGATCCTCATTCTTTTAATTGCTATTGTTTTAGGATCCTTTTGTATAATTATTATGCTTTTTAAATGTATCCTTTAATATTTGAATGATTGAGAATTGAGTTTTGTGGTTTTCTAGATAGTGTGTTGTAACCCACTTTTGACCCCATGAAAAATCAAGAACAGAAAGAGAGAAAAATAGAAAAAGAAATCCAAAATACATGAGGATATACATGAAGAAAGCCTAGAAGATTTTTCAAGTTGGTGGTGAAGGACCAAAGTGATATTTGAAAAAGTTGGAGGACCAAAACGTATAAAATTGGCAAAATTAGCAACCCAATTCTGATTTATGAAAGGCCCCATTGGTGAAAATATTTTTATTTGGGGTAAATAGATAGGCATGGACTCAATAAGAATTCTGAAAGGCTTAATTAATTTTATTAAGGACTTTCTTGAAAGAAAAAAATATTTTTGAAGTCAATTTAGGATTTAATTAGAATAAATTAAAGTATGGGGGTCGAATTGTAATTTTAAAGAGTTAATTTGGTCAAATCTTAGGCTTAATTGCATAAATATTGAAATTTGATGGGCAATTAGAAACTTGATTGAAAAAATCAAAAACCAAAGACCAAACTGAAAAAGACACGTGATTGTAGGGCTAGATTTACCCAAATTAGGGGTCAAGTTGAAGAAATTATAAGTTTCATGGTGAATTAAGGGTCCAAGTGCAAAAATCAGAAACTAAAGACCAACATGAAAATGACGTTGAACTTTGGGGCTAGTGATTGGGTTTGGAAGGGGTGAAATTGCATATAATTAAAAGTTTAGGAGGCAAATACGAGTGTAATTAAAAGCAATTTGAAAAATAAGGACTAAAGTGAAATTTGTCAAATTCTAAATTAAAAACCTCAATTTCTAATGTTTAGCCTAGACGACGCGTTGTTCAACTACTATTTAGTTTATTCTTAAGTAGTTTTGGCTGATCGAGTAGGCACTTTCAGAGAATGAATGTGGTGGCATTTCCGACCACCTTTAGGGTTGTAATTACCACAATTCACCTGAGAAACACCCTATCTACAAAGATCATCTACTCTTATTAAATGTTACATCTCATTTTTTTCAAAGAACACAACAACATCTTGTCTTCAATCAGTTATCACTGTATTTTTTTATTCCAGATTGATCGGGTTGACACTTTCAAACAAACGAATGTAATGCTACAAACCTCCAACTTGAGCAAGGATTAATCCAAATGAAAGGTATAGAGCTCACAGTTGTAAAACGTACTCCAAAACCCTCTCATAGTGATCAAAGGGCTAAGCTTTGATCAATCCATGTTTGAATCCATCAAAAACTCTAGCAAAACCCTATAAATACCCCTGGAAAATTAGAAGAAAAATGAGAAAAAAAAAGAGAAAAGATTGATAAAGAAACTCTAAGTGTGAAGGTTTAAGAGCCTAGCACAATGATCATAAGTTTTGAATGGGCAACAAGTTTGTGGAAGCAAAGTTTGACAAAGAAAAGCAAAGAGGGTAGTAGCTACTCTAGAAGGTTGAAGGTATTACTTTCTAATTTAAAAGTGGAGTCCATGTGGCTTGCTTGTGTTGTTTTTTATAGTTATTTGGTCTGTATTTATGTTTACAAACATGAGGATAGAGTTTGGAATACTAGGCAAGTAGTGTTGTGGTTTCCCCTTTTGTTACTATAATAGCTTGATTTTGTTTTTTAAAGCTCTTTTGGATGTTTTAAATGTAATAAAAGTCTTTTATTTAAGTTGTTTCTTCTTGGTAAAATAATGTTATTTTAGTTTAACTTAAGCAATGCATTTTGAAGCATTGATATTTATCCTGGATTTGCTAATTCTGTTAATGACCAATATGAGTTTAAAAATCTAATTTTGAATCTATATTGCATGAACTTGTAGGTTGTTTTAAGTTGATAATATCTGGATTTGGTATCTCTTTCACAATTTTGATGATTTGATGTTATTTGTTAGTTCTTTTGATTCAAATATGCTTTGTTATGGTAATGTTGTTTGTTGGAACTAAGGCCCCGTTTGTTTGTTGGAAAGTAGTTTCTTTTTGGAAAGTGAATTTCGAGAAAGTGAATTATTTTTCGATGTTTGGTAGTGTAATGGAAAACAAATTGGAAAATATTTTCCAGTGTTTGGTTATGTCATGGAAAATAAGCTGGAAAATAACTTATTAATGTTTTATTTTTTTTTCAAGTTTATTAAAATAATGAGGAATAAATCTTACTAATTAAAAAGTTGAATGAGAATGAAATTGAAAAAAAATATAATTTCATAAATGATCTCAAATAAAATAAATAATAATCAAAATAATAGAGATCAAATCTAACAAATAAAGAAATTAAAAGATGAAAAAATTAAATTAATAATAATTATCATTTCATAAATTATTTCAAATAAAATAAGTAACAATAAAAAGAATGAGGATCAAATTTGATAGATAAAAAATTTTAATTAAAAAATAATAAAGGAAAAGAAAATAACAATTATAAAAATGAGGACCAAAGTTAATATAAAAATCATATTCTAAGGGATGAAATTGAAAAAAATATTCAAAAAAAATATACATGGCAATCAAAAGTTTGAGGACCAAATTTGATATAACTAGCAAATAATATGACATTTTTAAATTTTTCACAACTTCTAGAAAGTGTTTTCTCCCTAAAATTAAAGGAAAACACTTTCCTGGAAAGTGTTTTCCGTTGACCAACTTTTCTAATGACAAACAAACATAGAAAAGTTTGGAAACCACTTTCCGTCAAACAAACGAGGTCTTTGGTGGGTAGTGCTCTTCGTTTTCATAGAAAAAACATTGCCTTAACCCTTTGATTTTGGACCAATTTTGGTTCAATTCTTTGCACAGAACTCTTTGGGCAATTTGATTAGTCAATAATCTAGAGTTTATTTTCATCAAAAACATGTTTTAGTAGGTTTTAATCTTAGAATTTCAATTTTGAACTGAAACCCAATTTGAAAAAATCATGGTTTTTGAGTGATAATCGAAGTGCATTAATGTTAGATTATTGATTCTTGCATGATTTCTAAAATGTCTGTGTCTTTGGTTTGTCCATATATGATCTGACTTGAAATCCATGTTGCTGGGTTTATGTAGAATGTTCTTTGGTGTTCATATTTTATATTTTTCTTGGTTTTGATAGAGTTTTTGAGTTTTTTTTTTGTTTTTTTAGTTTGATTTGTTTTGGATTTCTGTTTAGGTTTTAGTTTGTTTTTTAGCTCAAACCAGTGGACTTTGGTTCGGTTTATGGTCGAACCAAAAGTTTCGAGCCAACTTGGTCAGGTAAAAAAATATTAAAAAATAAATGATTTTTTGCTTGTTTCATACGGCCCTATCCTTATAAAAATTACGTTTTAAAAGGAGAGAGAGAGAGAGAAAAATGTTTTTAGCTTTGTTTTAGAAAATTTTTGTTTTTTTGCATTTTTGGAATTTATAATAAGTTTGTAAAATTCCTTAAAACTTTAGCCAATATTTCATTAACCCTAAAAATTTAAATTCTTGAAAATTAATTGTCAATATTTTGGTATAAATATTGGACCTACAAGTAGGCTGATATTCATATACCAAGAGTTGAATAAAAAAAATTTAGAATTATTTTGAATATTTATCAATTTTAATTGAGAGTGTTTTTTACCACAATATATGAGTTGTGGAAAATACTTTCGGCTTCTTGGATGGGTGAACCTTATCATGTTACCTATATGGATTCTTCCTATAAGAATTTACCTGGGAATACGTGCCCATAATAAATTCAAAATGCTAGATTTATTCATAGTTCTGAGCCATAGATGGACCACTAGTTAAGAACCCATCAACACCTTTAAATCACATCTAGGCCACACAATGTAACTTACCTTAGGTAAGGTGTGTTAGGGGTGCTAATACCTTCCGTAACCACAATGAGTCCCTTACCCTGGAATTTTAGATAAGACCAGTTCATCTAGGTCTCCTAGTGACCCTGAACTAAATAACTAGGTGGCGACTCCTTGACAACTCGCCATGCCGCATGTGCCACTTACAATAGAATGATGACTCCACCAGGGATTGTACTAAGTTTTGTGTGTTTTATGTTGTTTATGTTATCTGATGTGTTTAAATTTTTGCATTTGGCTTACTTTTTTACTTATTTACACTTTAACATGGTTTCAACTGCTCATTCATGTATGTTTGATATGGATGAATGTCTTCATGCATCTCTAGTTTATTTGTGATATATCGCTTTGGAATGCACACACATGGAAACTTTAGGTTAAGTGGGGGAGTAATAACTTATGTGTAACACCTATGTAAAACCCGATAAATTTTGTCTTTGGCCGACCTACACTAGGAAGAATTTAGGGGTATAGACTGATTAACATTGGAGAAAAATCTGGAGGAGGAGTGTAAGACCTGACTAAAAATCCAAATAAAGGACCGACTTATGCTAAGTAAAAATTTTAAGGAGCAAACCGGCCTATCTGAAGAGAGAGTTTAGAGAAGGATAACTAATTTTAGAGTAACCAAAGCAAGAACAAGAACGAATTAAACCAGCCCCCAAACACCCCACTCATTTATAAGGGGTATAAATATAAAAGGGAGAAAAAGAGATAACTCTTCATCTCCCCAAAACTGGCCAGCAGCTTTGACTGAAACAACAACCACTCTCTCTAAGAAGAAAACCCCTAACCAGTTGCATGTCCCTTGCATGAGTGTCTAAGTAAAAGAAAGCTAGAGAGAGAAAGGTTGATGACTGAAAACAAAAGAGGAGAGGAAGTGTAGCAGACCAGCTGGACAATAAGTGAGTAGAGGAAGAAAACCAAAAAGGAGAGGAAGAGCAGACCATCAAAACCTGTATAGAACTTGTTAAAAATGTGAGGTAAGACTAATTTCATCTCTTGGTTGAGGATTATCTCATGGTTTGGAAAAGGTTGGGGGCAAAACCCTAAAGTGGGAGAAAAGTGTTCTTGCACCTTAGCTCAAAAACTTGTAACCAAGGAGAAATAAAAAAAGGGGACCTAAACAAAACCTTAAGGATGAAAGGACTCATGTGCAAACCATTTTTACAAAAGAACATGAATGAAATTGAATGTGTAAACATGGGGAAGGGTTGACCAAGTTGAAGGGATGATTAAATTGTGCGTGAAATGAAGTAGTGCATGAATGATGATCTTACCAGACTTCTAGGGACATACTTGAACCAAGAACAGAATCATACTTATGTTAATAATGTAATTTCTGTATATATAATTGAAGAAGTTATATAGAAATGTGTTAAAATGATGTCAAATGCAACATTATGTTCTTAGTAAACCATGGAAGCATGGTAGAGCTAAAACAAAAACCATATTATGTTGATGCCTTGATGTTGTTATGTGATTGAAGAAATTACATGGTTATGAACAAAGTGAATGGAGGTGTTTTTGTAGAATGTTGTTGTGATAAACTTGTGAAAAAAATGAAGAATTGCATGTGTAAATTAGGAGTCAATGGACATTAGTGTCCGACCAAAGGGAAGAGGGGGATATAATGAAAGAACCTTGCATGATCCCTAGAGGGACAAAACATAAGATGGAAATGATATCTTTGTGTGATGTGCATTAATTATTAGTATGTTGATGAATTTAGCATGATGGAATTGAAAACATAGATAGCATGATCGTGTTGTGCTGAGGAATTCATGCGCTAGCCATGGAAGCAGTTGCGTTGATGATTTCTATGACGACATTGACTCAGTTTTCATCAATGATTTCTGAGTCGACAGTAACTTAGGCACGCTGATGATTTCAGTGTCAGCCATAGAATTGAGTTACGTTGATAATTTCTAGGTCAATAACGACTCAGTTTTCATCAACGATTTCTGAGTCACAATAACTTAGGTGCGCTGACGATTTCAGCGTCAGCCATAGAACTTGGTTGCATTGATGATTTCTGGGTCGGCAACAACTCAGTTTCTGTCAATGATTTCTGAGTCAGCCGTAGCCTATGTGCGCTAATGATTTCAGCGTCAACTGTAAAACTAGGTTATGTTGATGATTTCTATGTCGACAGCGAATCAATTTTCAACAACGATTTCTAAGTTAGTTGTAGCCTATGTGCGCTGATGATTTCAGCATCAACCATAAAACTAGGTTATGTTGACAATTTTTGGGTTGACAGCGAATCCATTTTCATCAATGATTTCTGAGTCAACAATAGCCTATATGCGCTGACGATTTCGGTGTCAGCCGTAAAACTAGGTTACGTTGACAAATTCTGAGTCGACAGCTTTTTAGTTTTCATCAACGATTTCTAAGTCAACAGTAGCTTATGTGCGCTGATGATTTCAATGTTAGTCGTAGAATTGGGTTACATTGATGATTTCTAGGTCGGCAGCGACTCAGTTTTCGTCAATGATTTTTAAGTCGATAGTAACTTAGGTGTGCTAATGATTTCAATGTCAGTCGTAGAACCGAGTTACGTTGATGATTTTTGGGTTAGTAGTAACTCAGTTTTCAGCAACGATTTCTGAGTTAATAGTAGACTAGGTATGCAAACGATTTCATACATTAGCCATAGAACTGGATTGCGTTGCCGAATTCTGTGTCACCACCGAGTCAGTTTTCGCTGTCGAATTTTGTGTCACCAGCGAGTTAGTTTTCGTCGTCGAATTCTGTGTCACCAGCGAACCAGTTTTCACTAACGATGTTCTGCGACAGACTTAAATGCCTATAGCGATTTCCTTATATGATTGTGTAATAAATGGAATACTTGAATGTGAATATGTGTATTCTTGAAATATGTATGGTGACGAGTTATGTGACCATTGATGTGTTGGTGGTGCGACCGGGATCGGACCTTTGACTGAACAAGGACACTCCACGAGAGGAACACGTAGGTGACTTCCAACCCTTTCTATCATAATGTTAATTTCTTGAAATGAATTCATTATGAAAGATCAATTAATGTGTTATAGTGAATGCCAAACTATTATGGAATGTTTGAATGAGTATTATGAAGGATCTATTATTGTGTTATAGTGAATGTTAAACTAATATGAAATGTTTACATGAGTATTACAAAGAACATATTATTATGTGATGGTGAATATTAAACTTTTATAGAGTGTTTGAACGAGTATTACAAAGGATTTATTATTGTGTTATAATGAATGTTAAGCTATCATGGAATGTTTATGTTGATGATTAGCTTCAGCTAATGGTATCCTAGATGGATGACCGAACGTGTACGTCATGATTAGCTTAAGCTAATGGCATCCGAGATGGATGATCAGGTTAGAAGTTATGATTAGCTTCGGCTAATAGCGTCTAAGATAGATGACCAGGTTGGAAGTTGCGATTAGCTTCGGCTAATGCCATCCAAGATGGTTGATCGTGTTATGTTGATTATTAGCCTCGGCTAATGGTATCGTAGATGGATGACCGATTGTGTACATTGTGATTAACTTCAGTTAATGACATCCGAGATGGATAACCGAGTTATGTTGATGGTTAGCTTTGGTTAATGGTATACTAAATGGGTGACTGGGAGTGTATGTTATGATTGGCTTTGGCTAATGACATCCGAGATAGATGACCGGGTTGGAAGTTATGATTAACTTCGGTTAATGACATCCGAGATGGATGACCGGGTTGAATATCGTTATTAGCTACGGCTAATGGCATCCAAGATGGATGACTGGATATGTATATTATGACTAGCTATGGCTAATGACATCTGAGATGGATGACTAGGTGTGTATATTATAATTAGCTACGGTTAATGGCATCCGAGATGGAAGACTGAGTGAGAATAAGGTGGATAAATGTATTAGTGGTCTCACAAATGACGACCATAATAAAACGAATTAAAATAACTATGACAAATGAAATAACTTTGATCCCTACCATACCTATAGAAAGATTGGGATGTGAGAGTAAAGATATTATAGTTAAGGAAATATTAAGGTTGTATTATGTATGTAAGGGGTAACAAAAGGATTATACTCACTTAGATTATAAATGGAAGTAATGCCGATATGCTTTTAGTTATCTGTTGTCATATTTTAAATTATTTATAATTCTTGTATCCATTTTACTTTTGTAACAGGGACATCACACAATCAAAGTGCGTAGGAAAACCCTTTTCACAGGTCCATATATTTTGAAAGGAACTATGTAATAACATGTTTTAGGTGTTTTGTATTTGGAAGGAGCGAATGTACTAGTTGCCATTCGACACTTTTGAAATGACTTGTATCGATAATTGTAATGAAACATGGAAGTGAATGTATGAACGTGTAAACATGATGTTATGAATGTATGTATGTGGTATTCTTTTTTACGAAAATGTTGTATTGTGAAATTACATGAGTATTGCAACATATTAAGAGATGAATTCTGTTATGATAAACTCATGAATACTACTGTGAGAATCATTAGTAACGTGGTGGCACACATATATATATTCCTCTGATTTGGCTATGAAAAACTGGATCATTACACTATAACTTTCAGTTAGAGTTTAAGTTTGTGAAACTATTTGATTCTTTGCTGAGTGCTTGGATTGATAGTGATTGGTATACATACCATCTCACTACTTATTGAGCCCCTCTTATTACCTTCATGAGGGTAATCACCGGGACAACAAGAGACCTTTTTGAGACTAGATAATGCTTACCTCAACGTCTCACGTAAAAAGACATAGAACCTGCTTGTAGGATGTATGTTCCATAATTAAACTCTGTTGCATTAAGACATGTTCAACCCTAAAAAGCATATTAAATTGCAGGACTTAGGGCTGATAAAATGGCCAGCATTAAAGAGATTACCATTATTGGATATGGGTTGGATTCTGAATCCTTACAACTATTAGAAGGGGATTGTCTAAGACTAAATGATATTAAATTGCCACTCATCAGAAATGTGAGTTGCTTTGGAAATGACTTGAAAAGGCTCATCCCACAAATAAAAAATATCAACGAGGATGAGTTTTTGAATAAATATAGGAGGGTAATGGAAATCACAAAGGTGTTAGTGTAGAATTAAGCAATTAAAGCTTGGATGTATTTTTAGGACCCTAAGTATTGGTGCTTCACTTTTATAAATGTAGACATGTGTCCTACTTTGGAAGAGTATGATTTACTAATTGAATTTCCTTGAAATCTATATAAAGTCTACTTCCACCAAAGGCAGGATAAGTGCTAACTAAATTGGCCAAATTGATCAAAGTTTCATATCTCTACAAAGAATCCCACAAGAAGAAGTGAAGTGGAAAGCCTCGTGGATGAGAGAAACATATTGCTTGATGAGTTGTGGGCAAAGATGATGGGTGCTTCTGATTGGATATGTCAGTTATGTGCCCGCTTTGGTTGTAAGGCAACTTAGGGGCATACAACATATGCCAAGAATGATTGGGTTATCCCAATTCTCTAGGTTATTCAAGGACCAATATGCTTTGGAAGTTATGGTGAACATCATACAAAACTCGAAGCTTCTGATATTGGTCAAGAAGGAATTAGATGGTTTGAGAGATCCAGTTACTTGTAAAAAGTATCCAAAGTGGAGAAATCTAAGAGTAGTCACCATCCCCATGACTCTTGGGTATAAATCAAGACTTCGTAAGCTATTAAACCAACTAAAAAAAAGATTAACAACGAGAAAGAGTTGAGAAAATAACTGGAAAAGCTTCAAATGGAGGTGGGCGCTAGTAAAGCCCTCAGGATATCCCTTGAGGAGCAACTCCTCACTAAAGAGAAATTGAGAAAGTTTGTAGAGCAATAAATAGATGAAAATGACAAGATCATGTTATTAGAGAAGCATCTGAAAGAAGAAAAGGCAACTAAAAACCAAGCTAAGAAATAGCAAGGAGAATTGGGAACACATTGGATGCAAACCAGTACTGAGCTAAAGGCTTTGAAAACCAATATCAATGATTGTCAAGAAAGCGCTGATATGTCTTCAAGGAACCAAGTTAAGTTAGAAAGCCGAATTGAGTAGTATAAAAAGGTTATACAAGCATGTGATGCTATAAAGTGAGTTGGTTGAAGCAAAAGTCAAAGGAAAAGATGTTGGGGGTATTCAATAATTAGAGAACTGAGATTAACTTGCTAGAGAAGAAGCTTGACAAAGAAAAGGCTAAGGTAAAATATTTGGAAGAAAAGAATGGACTGCTCGAGTGGCACAACCATATGATTGACACCAACAATAATCAGCATGTTGGAAAGGATGTCCATTGATATCATCAAAGCATAACTGAGATTGATGCTCTTTTTTAGGAACATAGAAACCAAAGGCTTTGCCTTTATTCCTCTTGTTAACGATGATGATGAGAAGACTAGTTTTCAAATGTAAAAATTTTCATCAAGTATTAATAAAAAGTACTTAGACCCAATCTTTTAAGCAATATTTCTTTGTGATGAGTATAATATATTTTTATTAAGCACTGGTTTATATTAAATTGTCTTGACAACTACAAAAGGATTAGAACCCTGCCTGTTTATATAGGAATGATAACTATATATCATCCTAGGGTATAACTAATCCATATCTAACATACATTAGCATGCATAATTATACATCAATATGCATTTATAAATTATGGAATGTGCATAGAAGGTACTCAAAATATAGGTTCCCTGTTAGAGTCTACAATACTAGGTTTTGTAAAAGAATGAAGAATGAAGAGAGGGCTCCCTTTAAAGCCCACTACCAAAAAGAGCTGGAAGACATTAAGAATAATATGACTTAGATGACTAGCTTACTCGAGAAACTTCTATGAGCATAGTCTGCGAAAGGGACATCTAGTTAGCTGCTAATCATGTTACCACCGCTAACAGCTCTAGTTATCCTTGACTCACAAAACATAGGGGCAAATCCCGCTACTGGACCACAAGAAACAACAAGCATTTTGATGACTCTTCCGATTATGCTTGCTCAAGTGTCGACTATAATAAATCTAACAATGAGGGATCTCATAAGGTTAAATCCTTCGATCATCTTGAACAAGATAAGTGGGTTGTTTAGGAGGAAAGATTGAGAGTTGTTGAGATATTTGACGTATATGACCTTATTAGAGTAGTTGAGATATGATTGGTACCAAACATAGTGGTGATCAAGAAGTTAATGATGAGAAGGTGCTCACTCATTTCTTCCAAGACAACTTGATCGATTTTGCGTTAAGCTGGTACATGACCTTGTATAACACAAAGGTTAAGAAATGGAGTGATATTGCTGATGCTTTCTTGAAACAATACAAGTTTAATATTGACATCGCTTCAGACCAGACTAGCTTGATGGTGATGGAAAAGAGCAATAATGAAACCGTAAGGGAGTACGCTCATATATGGAAAGACAAGGCAATGTATATACAACCACTTTTATTGGAGAAAGAGATGGTGACTCTATTTGCCAATACTTTCAAGTCCCTATATTATGATTATTTGATGGGTAGCTTCGCCCAATATTTTTAGGATGTTGTTGTTATTATTGAGAGAATAAAATGAGGGATAAGAGCTGGTAGAATATCGAAACTTACCGAGAAGAAGGGGTTTACTGAGAGGAAAAAGGATATTGAGATGAGTAATGTGAAAAGAGGATATAAGGGTACAAAGAATTACCAAACCCAAAGCAACCAAAGTTGAAGCTACCAGATCCCACCTTCCTAAATATCCAATATTAACTTTGCTAAGCATCTTTCGGTAAACCAACCCACCAACCTGCCAAAAAACCTAAGCTGAAAACAACCCAGGGAAAGCCCACCAAAGAAACCAAGAACAACTCCTTTCTCTACTTATTCCCTTATGATAAATGTATGCAAAATTGCTAAGCATAGGTCATATAGCCCCTCTTCATTTCCACCATTAAAGCCTCCTTATATTGGTATAAACTATATCTAACTTGTGAGTACCATGTTGAAAACCATGGCCACAATATTGATACTTGATCAACATTCAAGAGGAAGCTCTAACAATTATTCAAAGCAGGATGAATAACCTTTGAAGATACTCCCAACATCAATTCCAACCCCTTGCTTAATCATGCTCTCAATAGTGGTGGAGTAAATGTCATGGAGTTTTGATAAAAAAAGAGAGAGGGTTTTAAGGGTAACCATGGATAAGTTGTATAACATGTTAGTGCAAGTCAGATGTTTGCTAATAAAAAATGAATCAGGTTTAATAAAGAGTGACAATTTTATAGGTTCCACGAAGCAAATGGATATAACATCGATGAATATGAAGAGTTTTACTAGAAGGTGATACAAATGATGACTTGTAGTTTTTTTACAAATAGAGAAGGCGGAAAAAGGATGATGTCGTAGGCATGATAAGTTTCCAAAAGAAGAAAGCAAATATGTGTAGGCTTCAATATACCGATAGTAGTCCACCGAAGCTTGTCTTAACAAGGCTTGTCATTACCTATAATGGGAACTATAATGCATTGCCTTATAATTATAGAAATTCTCCCAATATTAAAGGTTATGCTCTAGTGTTTCAGACTGAGATTGATGGATTAACTAGAAGAGAAAGTTTTTTACATATGAAGAACTAGAAAGACAATGAAAATCTAAAGGCAAAAAGGTTGTAAATTCCATCAAAGATATGAAAATAAACAACCTATGAGTGAGGAGAAAGCCCACAAATTCCTAAAGCTAATGAAGCACAATGAGTATAATATAGTAGAGAAGTTGAAGAAAACCCCCGCCAGGATATCCTTGATGTCTCTTATCTTGACTTTAGAGCCCCACCACAATGCGCTGCAAAGAGTGTTGAATGAGACATATGTGCTATAAGAAATAGCCCAAAAGACCATGGAGCATCTGGTCGTAAAACTCTATGCAACAAATTACATATACTTCACTAAAAACTAGCTTAATGTTAGAGAAACGGGTCATAATAAACCTCAATACATCATTGTGAGGTGCAAGGATTGCACAATCAACAAAGTATTTGTGGACAATGATTCAGCTTTAAATATACTCTCGACGTATGTGTTGGATGAAATGTCAGTTGATTCAATGCATATACTATCAAACACCATAACAACTAGGGTTTATGATGGTTCCTTAAGGAAAGTGGTGGGGACCATTGAAGTAGAGCTATTCATTAGCCCGTAAGTGTTTTTAGTAACCTTACAAGTGATGAACATTCACCCGTTATACAACATTTTATTAGGAAGGCCTTGGACACATGCCGCTGGTGTAATGACATCATCCTTGCATCAGTGTTTGAAGTGTATTATAAATGGAACATTGGTGATAGTTAAGGCTAAAGAGACCTTGGTAATGATGCATAATGTGGCAGTTTCTACATAGAAGTTGAAGGGAGTAAAGATGGAAATCTCCATGATTTTGAAATTTTTAAAACATAATGGGTTCTAGAAAACACTGTATTGAGAAAACCAGTAATTTCTAAATCCACAAGAATGACAGCCAAATATTTCTTAAAGCATAGACATCCTTTCTAGTATGATCATATCTCTGGAAATCCCAAGAGGATAAGTCCGATAAGGTTAAAGACTATAAATTATAGATTTAGGCTCGACTTTAAGCTTGTAAAGAAAGACTATAACAGAACTGCTGATATTAAATGAAAAGAAAAGTTGATCAGGCTGGAAGAAAGGGAATTGAAATAGGAAGAAATTACCATCCCCTCAATCTAGGTATCATTCCTCACGGCTGCTTATGTAATGCACTCTGAAGATATGAAGAATGTCCCTACCCAAGGCTTGGCTACTATGGGAATTAATATAGTGGAACAAGATGATAGTAAGGTCAAAAGCTATAGTGAGAAATGAAAGGTTGTGGAAAGAGAAGAGTTGCTACCACAACTAATTGTCCACATTGAGGAGGAAATGTTTGTAAAGACCTTTATGCAAGAGCTAGCAAGTGGCGAAAGGTTCTAAAATTAGGTGACCCAAGAGGCTCCTATAGTCTTCAAAAAGTAAATGATAATGTTTTTCTAATGTGCTTTTTGTGTTTGTCTTGCTTTCATACCAAGTTGACAATCTTAACTTCAGATGTAAACACATGATTTTCATTATAGTTGAGCTTCTTATTTTATCAATGAGACTATGCATTTTTGCAAATTTCTCCATCTCTTTATCTTTATAAAATACACACTTACACTGAAACACCTTCCGCTTTTAGGAAATTTGAAAGTGAATCGTCCATGAAATCACGACCACATTACACTAATATTGCTTTATTATGTTTTTAAATTGCCTATAATGCTTGAAATTATCTTGTGTTGTAACAAGGACATCATACCAACATGGTGCGCAAGGAAATCCATTTCACGGCTTACACATTTTGTAAACAACTATATATTTGCATGTTATGGGTGATATGAGTTCTGTATGAACATATATGTTAATCACTCAATTAGTCGTTCGCCCCCTTTTTATGAAGACTAGTAATGAAAATTGAAATGGAACACAGATGTGAATGTGTGAACATGTTGATGTGATGTGTATGAATATACATATGAGGTATTCATTTTATAAGGATGTCATGTTGTGAAATTTACATGAGCTCAGGATAACGAAAGTACAAGTTGTGTAACTTGTTGTTCGGTACTCATGTATGAACTCGTGATGATAATGAGACTAGAATAGGAATATGAATTTATGAGTATGTCAATATGATGTAATGTAAGCCTATGAGTATGAAAATATAATGGGCATGAGTATTCAGAATCTGTTTTATGGGAATGTTGATTTACATTATCCTACATAGATTGTTGCCTTGTTAATGAATATAATGCAATGATAAACCTGAAGAATGATATGGTGAAAAACATCTAGAAACCGGATAAAACAAATCCATTGATTTTGGCCTTAAAAAAGCCGGGTTGTTACAATATGCTCTCCTCTACCAAGATTAGGTGGTCTCCAATGACATGTACATTAAAGTTGCTTCGATGAAGCCTTAAAAGTGGGTAACTTGGTCATCAATGGTCAGGATACCCATTTTGCAAAACCACTAATACTTTTTTTATGTGTTCACATTTCAAGCCTTCTCATTGGATTCTTATTAAAGGTTGGCCATGTTTCTCTCAAGATCAAAAGGCTAGAAACAAGCTCTTTGGTTTCCAAGTTTAGAAAACCACTAAAACCTATAAAAATCAAGTTTTTGCAAAACCACCATTGTAAAACCAGCATAAGTATATAGCTCACAACTATACAACATGCTCCAGAACCCTCTCATTTTGATCAAAAGGCTAAGCTTTGATCAATATATGTTTGCATCCATTAAAAACCATAGTAAAACCCTATAAATATCCCTTTGGAAAATTAGAGCAAAAATAAGGGGAAAAGGGAGTAAAGATTGATAAAGAAACTCCAAGTGTGAAGGTTTAAGAGCCTAGCACAATGATTTCTTAAGTTTTGAAAGGGCAACAAGCTTGTGGAAGCAAAGCTTGACAAAGAAAAGCAAAGAAGGTAGTAGCTACTCTAAGATCTTGTAGGTATTACTTTCTAATCTAAAAGTGGAGTCCACTTGGCCTGCTTAAACAATTTGTTAATGTCATTTGGTTTATATTTATGTTTACAAACATGGAGATGGAGTTTGGAATGCTTGGCAAGTACTTTGGACTAGTGAAGAAATACAATACTAAAGTACAATTTGGTACTTGAGGTGTGGATGTAGGTTTGCTTAATCACATTAAAAATGATTTTGCAAATTCTTTCTCTTATCTCTTTATTTTAAGCACTTTAATTATATTGTTGGTTATTGTGTTTTTTTAATTAATTTGCATTATGTGTTATTATAAGTGATACACCTAATTTCCCCCCTTTTACTTATTATAGTTGCTTTAATCCTAGAACAACAATTGGTATTAGAGCTTAGTTCTTATTTATAAAGTTTGCTTAGACTTTAAGTAGAATGATAACCACTAGTTATAATCTCTAAAATGAAGGATCATCTACCTTCGGACTATTTTTATTTGATGGTAATGAAAATGCTTATTGGAAAGCTAGAATGATTATATATCTTCAATCCATTGATTATGATTTGCAAGTTTCTATAGAGAATAGACCTATTAAAGTTGAATATGGTATTGAGATTGCTAAAGCTAGAAATGAATACTACAATAATGATAAAAAGTTGCTTTCTATGAATGCTAAAGCTATGAACACTCTATATTGTGCATTATGTAAAAGTGAGTTTAATAGAATCACATTATGTAAAAATACTAGAGACATTTGGCATGCTTTATAAGTTACTCATGAAGGAACTAACTGAGCCAAAGTGTTTAAAATTGACATGTTAGTTCATCAATATAGATTACTTAAAATGTTCCCTGGTGAATCAATAACTAACATGTTTATAAGAATAACTACAATATTAAATAGTTTTGATGCACTTGGTAGGACTTGTACTAATGCTAAAATTATGAGCAAAATCTTAGGTACCTACCAATGACTTGAGAAGCAAAGGTAACGGCAATTTGAGAAGCCAAGAATCTCACCAGACATTCATTGTTGGAGTTTATTGGATCCCTAATGACTCATGAGATTGCTATGTAGAATCAATAATTAGAAGAAAATTTGAACAAGAATTTGGCATTCAAGACCATCCATCACAATGATGTTGATGATGATAATGATAATGATGCAGATCATCATGAAAGGGTCAAAGAGGATATTTCCCTAATTACAAAGCAATTCTAAAAATTTCTAAGAAAAAAGGCAAGGGAATAAAAGATTCTCAAACTTCAAGAATGTTATAAACAAGGAAGAATTAAGTAAGGAACTTCCAAGGTGCTACAAGTGCAATAAAATAGGTCACACCAAAATAAATTGTCCATTTCTTCAAAACAAGAAAAAGAATCGTCATCATAAGAGGGCAATAAAAGTTATATAGAGTAATGATTCCAACTCATGTTCAAGTGGTGAAGAAGAGCATATGGCAAACATGTTCTTCATGGCAATTGAGAGCGAAAATGAGGTACAATCTTTGAATGATAAATCCGACCCTACCTATGATAAGTTGTATGATGCTATTGAATATTTATATGATGAATTTAAAAAACTAGGTTCAAAATATAATACATTGAAAAAGAACTATACATGTTTACTTGTTGAAAAAGAAAATTTAGAAAACAAAGCTTGTATTGTTAGTGATAAAGTGAATCAACTTAAAAGTGAAAACAAACACTTAAAAGAAAAGGTAAAAAAGTTGACCAATACATTATCTAAATTCACACAAGGCTCTGAAATCCAAAAAAACTATGCTTTCAAGTCAAAGGTGCATGTTTAACAAAAGATGTTTAGATTACCAACCTAAAAAGAATCGAAAGTATTTAAGAAATTATTTTGTTGAAACAAAATAATCTTATGACCTAACCATAAATTCAATTATTATAGAGTTATATGTCATTTGATTTATGCATGTCCTATTAAAAAGGAAAAAAATTATAATATGACCTGTGTTCTAAACGGAACCACCTCTAACAATAAAAAACCCAAGAAAGTATGGATACCAAAGAACTCATCTTGATCTTTGTGTGTAGATTTTTGGATAGTAAATACTCAACAAGAGATATATGGTATGTTCATCAACTAAAGAAAAAACATCAAGGATCCTCTAAAGACTTGGGATGGAACACAAAGAAACATCAACAAGACTTGATATGAATGAAAATGGTAAGAATGTAAATATCAAGGTATGATCAATTCACGGATCTACTTAAACTACTAGTAGACACAATATCATGATTTGTATATGTCTATGTGCATGTTTTAAAGCTTGCCCCGTAGAATCTCATATTAGTGTTATAAAACTTTTTTTTTTTCAAATTCACACAATACTATAAATTTAAGGTTGTGGTATTTCAAAGAAAGTGAGATGAGTTTAATAAGCTATTCAAATGTAGATCATGTTAAGCTAGTTGAGTATGCAAAACCTTTAAGTAATGATAGCTTATGCGAAATAAAAAGGATTTTAAGCTTTAATAATATTAAAGATGTTTCAAGTGATCTTTTTAGATATATACATTAATGGACATAAGTTGAACATATTTAAGTGATCAAATGTATACTCCCTAAGCATGAGAACCTTGGAATATCTGTTATACTACATTTTTTACTTATTGTATAGGTCTAAGATGAACAAGTTGACTAGTTTGTTATGGCTAGTTTAATCGATCGACAGATTGAGAAACAATAACTTTTTGAGAATTGAGTTGGAGTCCATATTTTAGTCTATAAATTAAATAAGAATGTGTATTTTGACTCATAAAACACTTCTAAAAGTTCAAATTTAGAAAATTATATTTTTTGTGTAAACCGGTACAGATTCATACAAGTAGATCAATCGGGTGGTCGGTTGAGCTAGAGGATTGGTAGTGAAGATACTACCGAGCTTTTAATTTTTTTCTCCTTGAATTCTTTTCTTTTTGGATATAATTTCCATATGAAAATGCTTTATTTCTTATGCAAAGGAAGGATCAAAAGAGAATTTTAGGAAATTCTTAGCTTGGGTTTCAATTGGTTAACCAATTGAACTTAAGCCATACCAACTAGCTGACTAATTGCTTAACAATATAAATATAACTGTCAGTTTCTCAATAGTATAAAAAAAATTATCAAATTAGAACCTATACCCTAAACCAAACCTTCTCTCAAAATTCATTCAATTCTTACCAAATTAACCTAAATTTTGAGTTCTTTATTGGAAATTAAAGAGCAACGACACCAAGAAAACATCTTAGAGAAGTGGAATCAAGGAGTAAAAGGGCAAATGATCTTACCTCATATCAAGGTGACAACATTCAAAGGTTCCTAAGTTCTTTCTCAAATCGATCTATTGTTGTGGAAAGAGGCTCAAAACTTGATTTATGTGCTTTTGGGATAGATACCATATTTAAGGAAATGGGTTGGAGTACCCCACTTTGTTTGAAGAAACCTACTTATCCCAAATTGGTTAAAATGTTCTTTGCTAACATGAGGGTTAATATGAAGCATAAAATTGTTAGTAGCTTGCAAGATAAGCATATTGAATTTGATTGTGATACATTAGCTAATATTTTGGGTATTTAAAATGAAGAACCTAGAGTCTTTAGATGAAGAAAATACCCATAATTGATGGTTTTGTTTATGATAAAGCTATTATCTTGCATACTAGTAGTAGGCATGATTTTGCTCCTAGAGCAAAGATTAAGAGTCAAGACTGGCTACTGCAACCTAGGATAATTCATAGGATGCACATAATATTTTGCTTAAAAAAGAGCAATATGAAAAGGTCATATTCATGGACATGTGCTTGATTAATTGTATGATTAGAGGTTGTCCGATAAACCTATCATATATTACGATGAAAAATATGTTCATGGCACCTGATTAAAAGCAAAAGTCTCCTCCCTATGGTCAATGTTTAACTTCCATTTTTGAAAATTTTAAGATGTTATTAACAAGTACAAATAGGACATTGTATTCAAAGTTAATGGATATAGAAAATATGATCTTCACCAAGATAAAATATGTGTTAAATAAGCATGGAGCTTGGATTCCTAAGGAAAAAATAAGTGTATATGCTGAGGAAGAACAATAAAATGTCGGTAGTGATGATGGATTTAAAGAAATGTTTGAGACACCGCCACCTGCTTCCTCATCTGAATAGGCTTTAGCTAGTACTTGATCAAATAGGATAGAGAGTTGCCTGATGGAGCTTGAAACAGATATGCATCACAATAGAGAGACATAATTGCACATCGTCGGTGACTTATCGAAGATAAAGAGCATGATGGCTAATTTTCTCTCTCATTATCCACCACTTTAGATTATGTGATAAATCATGTGCTAGCAGATGATTTTATTTCATGCTTCATATCTTTATATTTTATCTTTTTATTTTTCTCTTTGTAATTGATATTGTATTATTTAGGAGATTGTGCAATGATTTTCTTATTATTTATGATTTTCATAATACACTTTTTTATTTACATCTCCATGATATATATGTTTTTGTTGATGGTAAAGGGGGAAAGAATAGATATAGATATGTATTGGATATGTATTGGGGAGAGAATTTATATATATATATGCCATTGATATGTATTCCATTATAAAAAGGGGAGAAATGTGTTAATAACATGTTAATAACATATGCATACATTTCGGGAGAAAAATTTATTTTTCTTATTGTATAAGTTATTTTTAAACATGTTATTTCTGAAATTACTTAGATTGTGCTATGTTGTTAAATGTTTTCCATATATTACATTGCAAAAGATAGAGGGAGACATATTTTCATGGATAAGTTACATATTTATTGTCATTATAAAAATAAAGAGATTATTTACCTTCAAGCCAAATATTCTGTTTTTATATATTTTAATGGTAACAATAAAATGAAAAATTGAATAATAATATGCTTTGTTGACAATTAATTTTAAACAAGTTTATTCAAAGAACATTTCAACAAGCATAATGGATTTAGTGAAAAAATCCAAGAAGGAAGCAAACTGAAGACTTAGATTAAGTATTCATTTTAGTGTTCAATGTAAATCTTTATAACCTACTTAATAGCAGAATTAAAATGGATGCATATACTTTACTATGGATGCTTTTAAAGAATTGATAAATCATTTGATAAAATCTAAGATAGACGATTTCAAGAATTCATCTAGGTTATCTGTCAAAACTAGGACTCTATATGAACCAATCAACCATTTGGTATAACCAAATGAACTAGTCAACTATTTATTCATTATCGATGAACACCTAGAAATTCTATAGGAACTTGTCAACCGATTAACTTGACCAATCTGAACCAGTTGACCGTTTGCGTCATCAATGGGATTATAATCGCTATAAACAACTATTTTTTATTAGAAACATATATATAGCTTATCTAATTGAAAAATTAATGAGCAATTCTGAACATACATCATATACAAGTTATTCTAAGAAAACACTATAAAATATCAATACTTGATTATACTCTAATTGGTGTTATTAAACATTCATAATCTAGCACAAGAGTATTCAATCTTATTCTCATTCTCAACACACTTAAACACCTTCAAATACTATAAGTTTTATCTTGTGAAATAAAAAGATATTAGAACTTTTAATTGTATTATCTACTATATTGTGATAACAAAATTACTCTTGTAAACCTTTGAGGTTATGTAAAACTCTTGATATTGGTGAGCTAAGTTCACCAAGGAAAAATATTGAAGAGGAGACATCTTCAAGTGGGAAAAATCTTGAAAAGGACATATCTTTAAATGGAAAGAATCTTGATATGGATTTATTAAGTGGTGAAAAATCTTAAAGAAGAATATCTTCAAGTGAAAAATCTTGGTGTGAATTTATCAAGTGGTGTAAAAATTATTGGTGTAGATTCATCAAGTGACTATTGTACTCTTGAACTAGTAAATGAATACAATACTTAAGTATAATTTGTTACTTGAGGTGTGGATGTAAGCTTATCAAATTATATTAAAAACGAGTTTGCAAATTATCTATCTTATCTCTTTACTTTAAACACTTTAATTATATTGTTAGTTATTGTATTTATTTGAACTCATTTGTATTATTTGTTAATATTAGTGATACACCTAATTCTCTCATTTTTAGGTGTTATATTTTTCTTAATCTTAGAACAACAAATTGCTAAAATAAAAACAATTTGTTTAATTGCAAGTATTTTTTTTCTAAACAAAAACCTATCATGATTTTAAAAGCAATTTTTTAAAAAATATTTAAAACAATGTCTTGATTTTTTATATTTGATTATGGAACAAAAAGTTAATAAATGTGATAAAATCATGTTAAAACTATATAAAAAATTAAAAATATAAAGTTTATTTTAATTGAATATTTATGAGCTATTTTTAATTTTGTTCATATTAGACATATAATAAATTTAAAAAATGATAACATTCCCATAAAAACCTATAATATTAAAATTGCATGTTAAACCTATTTTTTAGTGCATTTAAATGAAAACAAATTGAAAAAAAAATATAAAAAGGGGTGAGACCTAAACTTTCGGCACAATAGAAAGAATGTCTAACACTTGTGGTCATGGAAGACCAAACTTGGAAGCCTAACATTATTTTTCTAAAATGGCATATGACAGTCATCTACACTTTTTTAAAAAATTAAAATACCATGGATAATATGTCGTTTACTTGCCCAGATTCTGACAAAAAAATAGGTGGTTGAAAATCAAACTTGGATTTTTGGACCAAAATATTGTTTTTCAACCTATTTTCATCTAAAAAAACCTAATAAACACCTTTGTTATCTCAAAAACCAATTTCTTAGCTCAAATATCCTTAAATCGATTAAAAAAACACAAAATTAAACTAGGAAAAAAAATATTTCTCAACCTTGATATACTTTTTTCGATAAGATAAACAATAAAAAAATACCTTAATGGAATTTCTCTTATTAAATTGAACTCGTTAATACCAAGAACAATATTTTTTTTTATTATCAAAATGTGGCCAATGACAAATTTCTCTCTCCTCCTTTATTTTTTTTTAACTCTCCCTCTCAACTTTTAAATAAGGGGACTGAAACATGAACAAAATATAATTTTGAATCAAAATGTACAATCTTCAAAAAAACATAAATCAAAAATAAAAAAATAAAAAACTGGATAACCAAGCTTATTGTGTTGTTGGTTATGATTATTATCTCTTAGGTCTGTATGCCTAGTTTGTTTCAATTATTATTGTTTGTTTTCTATAATTAAAAGATCACTGTCAACAATGAATTACAACATCTATATTAACACCTTCACATGACTGTCGCGAGTGGGCAAAAAGCAAGAGGGGGTCGTTTGAGAGCTTCCACCTAGTTGCTACGAAATCCGGGTATAGTGGTTTTATCAGAGATTCAAGGGTAAAGGACTGGTTATAGTTATGAAAGATATTAGCACCCCTAACGCATCCCTCCACCTAGTTGATGGTTTTCTGATCGGTGGTTTATCTACGATTTAGGATTGAGATTTATTCATATGAATAAATCTAACTTTAAGAATTTGTTATGAGCTCGTGTACCCAAATAAATTATTATGAAAAAGTTATTTTTTTGTAATTTGTATGTTACAGTGAAAAATATTCTCAATTAAAATTGATGAATATTTAGAATAACTCTAAGAATTTTCTAGTGACTTCTGATATTTCAAATACCAGCCCCACTTGGAGGTCCAGCATTCTATACCAAAATTTTAACCATTAATTCTCATGAATTAAAATATTTTGATTTATTGAAAAATTGGCTAAATTCTCATGGATTTAATAAATTTATTTTTAAATCCCAAAATGCATGCCAAAACGTATATTTTTTGTTTTCGTATGAAAATACTGAACGATATGATTTTTATATTTTTGAGAGATTTGGCTGTATGATTCACACAAAAACAAAACCTTGTTTATTTGTAGTTTTTTTTTATTAGAATAAGAACCATCCCAAAAAATAAAACTTCTCAAAACTCCCTAAAAATCCATCTAAACAAAACCTAAGGATAAACTATTTTTTTTTTACCCGGCTAGGTCAACCCAAACGGGTGGATCCAACCGAGTTGACTCAAAAACAAACCCAGAAACAAAACCAAAGCTAAAACAGATCAAACTTTGCAAAAACATAAAAACTTAAGAAAATTTGAACCAAAACGGATCAAACGCATAAAAGACAATAAAAATGTTCATCATTATTTCGTAAAACTCAACTCTCAATCCAAACTAGAACATGAACAAGGGGGCATCATCTTGTTCGAGATCGTCCACAGAGCAAGAATTAAAGCTATAAAAAAAACCCTAATATGTACGAATTAGTCAACATAACGTCGTTCAAGGTATTGTGCTTCTTCTTCTTCTTTAGTTTTTTTGGCTGATTGGGTGGGCACTTTCAGGCGAATAAATGTGATGTTTCCGACTAACCCAAAGGCTGCAACCACACCTATTTAGCTGAGAAACACCCCCTCTACAACCCCATGTCTTTAAAATCAAACATTTGCATCTCATATTCTCCATCAATGTCCACAACATCTTGTTCCTAATCAACCAACATTATAGTTTCAATCACCATGTTATTTGACTGGACACTTTCAAACGTTTGAATATGGAGCTACAGACCTCCAAAACAAGCAAAAATGGATCTGATCAAAAGGTATGCATTCCCTCTACCAAATTCAAGTGGTCTCAAACAACGTTGATATCGGAGTTGCTCCAGCGAAGCCACAAAAGTCCATGCCTTAAGAAATATTTAGTTGTCATTCTTGCAGCTTTAGAAATGACTAGTTTTCTTAGCACCAGATTTTCTAGCACCCAATCTGTATTAACAATCTTAAAGGCATGAAGATTCCCATCCTTTCTTCTTTCAATCTCTCTATTGGAGGTACCATCATGTTCTGTACCATTGTTAGAGTCTCTTTAACCTTAACCATCACCAACGTTCCATTGACAATGTACTTCAAACATTTATGTAAAGAGGAAGTCACGGCGCCAGCATCATGTATCCAAGGCCTTCCTAGTAGGGGTGAGCAAAAAAATTAAAAAAAACCGATTAAACCGAGAAAACCGGGAAAAAATAACTAAAAAAACTGAACCGTGAAAAAAGTCTAATTAAAACGATTAAAATTTTGAAAAAACCGACTAGTTCGGTTCAGTTTCGGTTTTATAAGCCTGAATCCAAAAAAACCGAACCGAACCCAAACAAAAAAAAATCAGAAAAAAACCAAGCCAATATCGACCCAAACCAGAAAAACCAAGCCAACCGTTTGAACCACTTTTTGTCCAAAAAAAATTTCGGTTTGGTTACTTTTTTTATATAAAAACCAAACCGAACCGAAAATGATCACCCCTACTTCCTAGTAACATGTTGTATGAAGGGTGAATATTCATTACTTGCAAGGTTACTAAAAATGCTTACGAGCTAATGAACAATTTTTTTTTATAGTCCCTACCACCTGTCTTAGAGAACCATTATATGCATTGGTTGTTATAGTAACTAGCAACATGTGAGTTGGATCAACTAGCATTTCATTCAGCACATGTTTCGGGAGTACGTTCAAGGTTGAGCTATTATCCACCAATATCTTACTAATGGTGCAATGTTAGCACCTTACTGTGATGTATAAAAGTCTAAAAACCCGGCTTTTTCAAAGTCAAAAGTGGTAGTGAATTTTTTTTTATAAGTCGTTAGGTTCTCAATGCTTTTCACAATATCATTCTGAAGATTGGTAAATGGATTCCATTCATTGGTAAAGTGCAATCCACATAGGCAATGTAAATCAACATCTCATAAAAGTGATCAATATATATACTCATAATATCTCGATTATATATATATATAAGGCCCGCGTTAGATCATATTAATACATACATAAACATCACATCCCCAGTCTAAAAATGCGATGAGATATGTTTATACAAAAATGATGAATAGTAATTATACAAATGGTACGTTCACTTCTACAAATATATAACATATGAAACAGGTGAATTCGTAGTTCTTTGCAAAATATATGGATCCATGAAATAAGGTTTCTACGCACCTTGATTGTGTGATGTCCCAGTTACAAAAGCAAAATGGATACAAGAATTATAATTAATCTAAAACATGCCAACATATAACTAAAAGTATATCGTAGTCTAAGTGAGTATAATCCTTTTGTTACTCCTTACATACATAATACAACCTTAATATCTCTTCAATTATAATATCCTTATTCTCACATCCCAACCATCCCATAATTGTGGTAGGGACCATAGTTAATTCATTTGCAGTAGTTATTTTATTGTGCTTTATTCTGGTCATCCTTTACGAGACCACTAATACATTTATCCATCTTATTCCAACCTAGTAATCCATTTGAATGTCGTTAACCATGAATAATCCTAATATGACCACCCGGTCATCCATCTCGAATGTCATTTGCCATAGCTAATCACAATATACACACCTAGTCATCCATCTTGGATGCCATTAGACGTAGCTAATCATAATATACACACACGGTCATCCATCTCGGATGTCATTAGTCATAGCTAATCACGATTTCCAAACTGGTTATCCATCTCGGATGCCATTAGCTAAAGTTAATCATAATGTATACACCCAATCATCCATCTAGGATACCTTTAGTTGAAGCTAATCATCAATATAACTTGGTCATCCTTCTAGAATGCCATTAGCCAAAGCTAATCATCAATAGACCCCAGTCATCTTTCTAGAATGCCATTAGCTTAAGCTAATCATCAATATACCTCGATTATCCTTCTAGGATGCCATTAGCTGAAGCTAACCTGATGCGATCCAACCATTAAAGGATCCATTGGAGGTTCCAGTTGGTCCAGTTACTAGGCTTAGGGCTAAGAAGTTCAAAGAAACTTTCAATGGACTTCTTCAAGATACATGGGCTAAGGTGGACTTCAATAGGATTTGTAATAATAAAGAGCAAGCCTTGATTAATCTGATTCATGTTCAAGAGGGGCTTGTTGGTGGAACCAAGACCATTACACAAGGATTGGGAGAAGAAGACTAGATTCGAACAGTTTGACCTTTCATTACTCTTTTGGACATAACTAAAGCTACAAATCGAATTTTTATGTGATTTTAGTTGGACTGGAAACTAGACTTCCATATCTTTCCAACAGTATATGACACGCCTTCTAATTCATTACGACGAGAGAGAACCATCTATTTTAAGTTGGGTCTTGCTGCTGCCAGACAGAATGTAGAAACAACGAACTTGTCTTATTTAATTAGTTGGGCTATCAAACTTTAATTATTTTGAGAGGAGACAATTTGTTTGGGTTTTAGACTTGTTTATTTTGTTTATTTTAATTATTTAGGCTATTTTTAGCTTGGGTTGATTATTATTTAAATTGGGTTTATGTGAGACCCATTAGGAAAAATAGGGTTTTGGCTTGGAGTTTACATACTCTTTAGGAATAATTTTAGGTCAGACTTTTGATGATATTTTCAGTATTGTAGCTGACTTTTGGTTGCTCAATCTTGGTTCTTGATTAAACTTTCAACTCTTCAAAGAATTGATCATTCTTTGTTGTGAATTTATACTTCATTTGCTCGTCTCCAGGTGTAGGTGTTGTGATCGAGTTGGTTTATAGTCTTGTTGCCTTGGAGCAAGTCTTTCATTGTGATAAGCTCATTCAAATCTCAACAAACTTGGGTTAGATTGATCTTGGGATCGCGAATACCATTAAATTTCGCTAGGGTTCACATCAGTTGGTATTAGAGCTGATCTAATCACAGGTTATATCCTTCAATATGAGTCTTTATTGTTTCTTGTTTGATTCTTGATAGATTCGGCCACCTGTGTGTATATATATATATATATATATATATATATATATATATATATATATATAAAATAAGGATCTTACTTTTGATTGCTTTGTTGAACACGTAATCATAAGTTAGTGTTCTTTGGAATGCCAAAAAGAGGGACGGATAGAGGAAACAAAGGTGGAAATAAAGGACAAAGTTTTGCCACAATTTTCTATTCACACCGTTAATGAACCCTCTACAAAAGCTTTTGTGTGAAGATTGACTGAAGGAGAGGTGTACCAGAACTAGAAGATGGAGCTTTTTCCTATTGTGTTCAGAAAGTAATTGCTCTTGTTTGATCATGTTGGATGTTTAAACTTGTTTTTTCTTGTTCTAGTCTTGTTGGTAATTTGGCTTATAATGCCACAAGACTTTCTATGTTAAATGAGCACCTTTATTTTAATAAGATCATGTATTTTTCTTGTGTCCATAATATGTCTTCGTCCTTTTGTCTCTTTGCAAACAACACACTTTCACGAGCACACCTTACACTTTTAGGAATCCTAAAAGTGCCAATGATTCACAAAACCATTACACTAAGAATAATTGGCTAAACTTTGATAATATTTTTGGAATGGGTGATGAAGAATGGGAAGAAGAAGATATGACAGAGTTTACTAAGTTAGTAGAAAACTCTAAGAGAACTTGGAAACCTGCTAGTAAGGAGCTAGAAGTCATGAATTTAGGAACCAAACAAGAGAAGAGGGAGTTAAAAGTTGTCACTCTTGTTACAATTGGCGAAAGAAATAGGCTAGTCTCTCTCTTATATGAGTATGCAAATGTTTTTTCCTGGACTTATACAAATATGCCTGGTCTAGACTTTGACATGGTGGTTCATAGAATTCCCTTAGTGTAGGGAAGCAAACTAGTTAAGTAGAAAACTAGATGAATGCGCCTAAATATACTACTTAAGGTAAAGGCAGAAATAAGAAAACAATGGAATACAAGATTTCTAGATGTAGTCCACTATCCTCAATGGGTAGCTAATGTGGTCGTAGTTCCCAAAAAGGATGACAAGATCTGAGTGTGTGTGGACTATAGAGACTTGAATAAGGTAAGCGCAAAAGATGACTTTCATCTACCCCACGTGGATGTTCTGGTTGATAATGCTGCAAAGAATGAAATATATTCATCCATGGATGGATTATCTGGTTACAACCAGATTAGAATGGTAAAAAAAGATTAAAAAAAAAAGACCACCTTTGTCATGTTTTAGAACATTCTGCTGTAAAGTGATGGCATTTGGGTTGAAGAATGTTAGGGCTATATATCAAAGAGTAATGGTCACTCTGTTCCATGATATGATGCATCAAGAAGTGGAGGTCAATGTGGATGATATACTTGCAAAAAAAAGAAGATCATGTGCAAGTATTGAGGAGACTATTTGAGAGGCTACAAAAATACCAACTGAAACTGAATCCTGCAAAATGCTCATTCGAGGTAAGGATGAGAAAATTGCTATGTTTCATAGTAAGTGGCTAAGGAATAGAAGTTGATCTAGATAAAGCCAAAGTCATCCAGGAAATGTCAGTACCTAAGACATAGAGGGAAGTAAAAAGTTTCCTTGAGCATCTAAACTATATAGCTCAATTCATATCCCAGCTAATGATGACATGTGAACCAATTTTCTGCTTGCTCAAGAAGAAAAATCCTGGAGTATGAGACAATGATTGTCAGGAAGCCTTTAACAAAATAAAAAGGTACTTGTAAAAAAACCCTCCACTACTAGTACTTCTAACACTAGGAAGGCCTCTGATCCTGTATTTGTCAGTAATGGATACAACCATAGGTTGTGTGCTGGGTCAACATGATGATTAGGAAGGAAAGAGCAAGTCATTTACTATTTAAGTAAAAAATTCAATGATTGTGAGTCCAGGTACATGACAATTGAGAGGTTATGTTGTACTTTGGTGTGGAATGCAAAAAGACTCAGACAATATATATTGTACTACACAACTTAGTTGATCTCGAAAATGGACCCACTCAAGTCCATCTACGAAAAGCCTAACTTGTCAAGTAGAATAACAAGGTGGCAAGTGTTGTTGATAAAATATGACATTGTTTTTATGACAAGAAAAGCTATAAAGGGAATTGCAATCGCCGACTATCTCGCAGATCATGTAGTAAAAGACTATGAAACATTAAATTTTCACCTCCTAGATAAAGATGTGCTGATAGTGAGAATGACAGATGAGAGTGATAGGTGGACCCTTTACTTTGATAGAGCAGTAAACATATTAGGAAATGGGGCTGAATGAGTAATAATTTTCCCAGAAAAGAAGCAGTACCCTGTTTTGGTAAGGCTACAGTTTGAATGTACCAAAAACACGACTAGGTATGAAGCCTGCATCATCAGCCTGGAAGGTGTTTTAGAACTCAAGGTTAAGAAGCTTGAAGTCTTCATGGATTCCCTGCTAATAATCTGCCAAGTAAAAGGGAAGTGGCAAACCAAGGATAAGAAGTTAAAGCCATATCAAAAGTATCTCTTAAAGTTAGCTAATGAATTTGAAGAGATCAAATTCATCCATATAAGCAGAGATAAGAATCAGTTTGTTGATGCCTTGACCACCCTAGCTTTAATGACACAAGTTGTTACTTAGTGGAAGATCCAACCAATAGCTATCGAAGTCAAAGACCTCCAAGCTCACTGCTGCACAATTGAAGAATCCCTAGACGAGAAATTGTGGTACAGTGACATCAAGAGGTTTCTCCAGTACCATAAACACCCTTAAGGGATTTCTACGATAGATGAGAAGACTTTGAGGAGAATGGCTATAAACTTTTACTTGGACAAGGAAATCTTATATAAAAGGTCATTTAACAGGGCTCTACTCAGGTGTCTGAAAGAGAATGAGAATGAGCAAGCCTTGAAGAAGGTCCATGAGGGGATTTGTGCCACCCATGCTAATGGTCATACGATGGAAAAGTAAATGCAAAGATCATGATATTTCCTGTAGACCATTGAGAGAGACTATGTAGACTATGTTAAAAGGTGTCATAAGTGTCAAATATATGGTGATAAGATAAATACACCTCCAACACCGCTTTTCAATATGACCTCACCTTGGCCTTTTGATATGTGGGGTTTGAATGTCATAAGGCCAATCAATCCCAAAGCAAGCAATAGACACAAATTCATTTTGGTGGCCATCGACTGCTTCACTAGATAGCTAGAAGCCAACTTTTACACCCATGTAACATAGAAAGTAGACAAGAGATTCATTGAGAAGGATTTGGTTTGTCATTATGGTTTACCAGCAAGATTGGTAACTGATAATTCTAAGAATTTCAATGGAAAGTTGATTGCTGAACTCTGCGCCAAATGGAAGATTAAGCATCTCAATCTTCCCCTTACAAATTGAAAATGAATGGAGTGGTTGAGGCGGCTAATAAGAATCTTAAGAAGATCATTTAGAAAATAGTGGTCACCTACATAGATTGGCATGAGATGCTTTCGTACGCGGTTCATGCATACCACATCATAGTTAGAACTTCCACAAATACAACCCCGTATTTTTTGGTATATGGGATGAAGGTGGTTATGCCTTTAGAAATAGAGATTTCATCACTACAAATCTTGAAAGATGCAAAACTTGATGAATTAGAGTGGGCAAGGTTAAGATTTGAGCAGTTAAACTTCATCAATGAAAAGAGACTAGCAACCAGTTTCCACCACCAGTTATATCAAAGTAGAATGGCGAAAGCATATAACAGGAAGGTTAGGCCAAGGGTATTTAAGGAAGGAGATCTAGTGTTGAAGAAAATCTCACTAGCATCAGGAGAAGATCACAGTAAATGGGCGCCAAACTACAAAGAATCATATGTGGTGAGAAAGGCTTTTCGAGAGAAGCCTTAATTCTGACAAATATGGACGAAGAAGATCTACCTAGACTTGTAAACTCTGATGTTATAAATAAATATTATGCTTGATGTATTATTATCATCAATCAATAAAATCAAAGTTTGGCCAACATTTATTTGGTGTGAGTCCTTTTCCTTAAAAAAACTATGCATGATCCCATGTTTTCACAAGAATTTTTGGGAAAACAAGGTTTTAGTATAAAAAAAATCAAATTGTTGTTTGTTATAACAAACAAGTTCTGAAAATTCAAGTGATATCCTAGAAAGGTGACCATACACCTAGAAAAACCTGAAGGCCAACTTGAACACCATGAGATGACTTCAAAGCCAAGTTTAAGCTGAAAGAATAATGAGAAATCATTTTGCATATTCCCATGAAAGAAAGCAAAGCTTACCAATTTTGAATGCATGTGTTTCAAATGAGGAAATGTCATCTTTGATAGTCCTTTAACAATACTAAAAAAGTCTTTTGTAGTCCCCTTTTGAGTCTAATGCATTTTTCTTGAAAAATAATCTTGGCTAGGATTACACCTCACATTGAGAGGCAAGTGCAAAAAGAAAAAAAAAATTCCTCAATGATTAAAGGTATCCAAACAAAGTTAGGAGGCATGAAAGAAACTAAAGAATCAAAAACGTTTTGAGCATACCACAAAAATAACTTATATGATGATAATGCTCAAAACTAAATGAAGAAAAAACAAAGATGAAAAGCCCCAGGCTCGGCACCAAGGGACACAATGGACCATTTTGCAAGGTCTAGAAATACTTGGACCAAAAGAGGTCTGGAAACAAGCACTAGTGATCCTTAGTCTTGAAATCCTTTAAACACCTTTTGAGCCTATAAATATATGTTTTCTTCATAGCCAATAGCCAAAGCCTATGTTATGTGCCTAATCAAGTCCTTTCTAATCTAAGGCAGACAATTTGGATTGGTAGGCAATACATTCTCATGCAAAACAAGTTCTATTATTCATACAAATAACATGAATGCTTTGAAGAGTGGTTCTCTAAAACCCTCAAATTGAAGTTTGAACACCTTTGACCAACAAAATGTTACTTTATATTTTCACCAAAAGCAAAACAAAAATTTTCAACACTTATGAAGACCTTTCCTTAGAAATCATTTGAATTTCTTCAGAACAAGTTTGCTTTAAACTGATGTCCAAATGGTTTTTGTATTTGGAATAGTTTTGAAAATTCCAAAAATTCTCCATGAAAATAACTCTTTGTAAATAATCAAATCTTCTTCCGCATAGCCTCATCTCCATAGAAAACCTAAATTTGGGGGCATGATCATGCTGGGGGGACAATCCAAAAAATACATAATAGGGTTGGCTCTATAATTCCCTTTCTAAGAAAATAAAAAATATAGGGCAGAGTTGGCGACCTTTAAGATAAAGGTTGAGGGCAAAGAAGTTTGATGATATTGGGCCCTTCCTAGAGGTCAAGATCACAAGTTGTGGCTCAAGTAAGCAAGAATAAAAGAGACAGTGAAGCTTACAATAGAGACTCAAACTTTCAAGAGGAAACTCCATGAAGAAAAGGGGACCTATATTTCTCAAGTAAGTACACATACATCATTATGCATTGCACTTGAGTCCTCATTATGAAATTAGGAAAAATAATCCTTGATGGGTTAATACTTTACCAATCATATCTATTTGAGTGTGCCTTTGAGCCCTCAACCATCATAAAGGAGAAGCTTCACAACCCCATTTCTCACCTTTTTGGGTGCGCTTTCTAGCCCTCACATATCAAAATAGTGCACTTTCTAACCCTGTCTTCTTCGTAGTACGCTTTCTAGCCCTTGCATATTAGAATAGCGCTTCCTGGCCCCCTGTCTCTCTAATAGTATGTTTTTTAACTTTACCTCATTCCGAGTGCGCTTTCCAACCTTCATATACTAGATAGTATGCTTTCTATGACCTATCTCTTTTTGTTCCCCTCTCGAGCCCTATCTCGTTATCCCTTCAAGACATCTCTAGCCAAATCCTTTTGCCATGAAAGTCGAATCCTCCTTCTGAGCAGGTCGCCCATTACAATGACACCACTCGAATAAAATTGGTGCATTTTTTTTTGCCTGGGTATGTCACCCTTTACAATAAGACCACTTTGAAAAAGTCTTTGCATTTTTCACCCGAGCAGGTCGCCCACAATAATTTGATCATTCCAAAAATTTTGAATTCTACCAAGAGGCAGGTTGCCTAGTGCAACCATACCAATTCAAAAGGTTTTTTTCAAAGATCATCTTTTTCTTTACAAATCCAATCTCATTTTTCCTTTGAGTATGTTTTCTAGTCCTTGAATAATGTGTTTCCTAGCCCTGTCTTTTTTTCTCTGAGTGTGCTTTTGAGCCCTCACTTCAAAAATTTTTAGAAGGATTGATCATTTCTTGATCTGGAGATTCCATCATATCTCATTTCTTTTTATTCTTTACAAAGCTTACTATTTAAAGTCTTTTACAAGACTTTCTATCGTAAACATTGTAAAGAGGAGGGTAACTATCATAACTCATTTCTAGGTTATCCCTCAAATTCATCTTTTTTCTTTTCAAAATAAAAAAAAATTAAAAAATAAAATAAAGAGTGGCATTTTGGCAAAGCAAGCTTGGAGGATTTCACATGTAGAAAAAATCAAGTTGTAATTTTGGATGGAATCGGGAACCTAATTATACCTCATTTTAAACAAAACTAAAGAGACAATGCAGATTAAAGGTCAAATTAAATCATTATTGGAAGAATTTGCATAGAAATTAAGCCTAGGGATATAATTAGATTTTTAATAGGCCAATTTGATTTAATCTTAGGCCAATTTAAAGTTTAATTATGTTTAAGAATTAATTTGGGTCCAATTGAAGGATTTAATTAGGTGCAAGGACTTAATTATATTTTAAATGGGTCAAATTAATTTTATTTGGAGCTTAATTGGTGAAAATTAAGTTTGGGAGCCTAATTTGATCTTAATAGAGAAGGTTGGAATTTTAAGAGACCAAATTTAATTTTTACCAAGTTAATTGATTGAAATCACGGGTAAAATTGCAAGACAATCAAAGTTTTGCAATTAAGAGCTAAATTAAAGAAATTTGCAGCCAATGACCATTTTGAAAAAGGCACCGAACTATGAGGACCGAATTGATTTAAATCAGGGGTGAAATTGAAGAAAATTGAAAGTTTAATGGTCAATTGAGGGTCAAATTGCATAAATCCAAGCCCAAGGACTAATATGAAAAGCACGCTAAAATTTAGGTTGAAATTGAAGTTTGTAAAGGGAAAAATTGAACAAAATTAAAAGTTTCAAACCAATCAAGGGTGTATTTGAGAGAAATCATAAATTGAATGACTAAAATAAAATTTAACAAAAGCAACATTGTTTTGGGGTTGACTACTCATTTTCTTCTCCAAAGAGGCTACTCGAGTGACCTCCTTGCAGAGGCATTTTATGCTTCATTTTCCACCAAATTGGACAAAATTTACACAAAAATGATCACCTGACACTTGACTACACGCCAGTGTGATCCGTTCTGGTTGATTGACATCACAGAGGTTATAACACTATCCTAAAGTGGCCAACCCGACCAACCATTTCCTGCAACAAATCTGACAGCCTATGATAGCTACTTTGAGCAAACAGTTGGGATCTTTTCGAGTTGAATCAAAGGCTAAGATTTGAAACCATTAAAGATGAAACATCCATCTTCCACCCTCTATAAATAAGAGTGGATTTCATGGTCTGAAAGAGGAGAAAATTAGGTGTAAAAAATGAAAAAAAAAAAAACAGCCTCTCCCCCAGTTTTTCTGCCATTTTTCTTTCCCTCTCTCTTCGTCATTTCAACCACTAACTATCATCACTACCGGCTTGTCCACCACCAACTCCACCATAAGTCACTAGCATAACTACCAGTCGACCACCTCATATGAGGAGCCCTCTTTCTCCTCTACCAACTTCTCCTACTTGCTAAAGGTTTCTTTTTCTTCCTCTCACGGCCAACGCCAGCCACTGACTCCTTCATCAGTGTTACTACACTTCTACCTTTCCACAGGCTGCTTCTCATTCTTCCTTTATAATAGCAGCAGCAGCAGCAATTCTAGCAAACCAACAGTCGCCACCATTTTGGTTTCTTTTTTCTCCAGCACCAGTAGTAAAAGCAGTAGCACTGACTCCTCCACGACCACCGTCACTAGCTTCATGTCGACTTCCCGGACCAGCAACTCCTCCCAAGCTAAGTAAGCTTCCCCCTCTCTTCTTCTTTTTCTTCTTCTTCCCTTCTTCACCCGCGAACCACTACATATAAATAGTGGAACGTGAATTATAATTCATGTTCCACTGTTCATGCAACTTAGTCACTAGACTGAGCTAGTGACTAAGTTGCATTGGGTTGGACTTGTGTTAACTTAACCTTAGAAAACGACTAACAAATAGAAACTTGACTTAAAAAAACAATCAAACAACAATGCAGCTTACCTTAGATATGGTGTACTGGGGGTGATACATCTTTTCCTTGCACAACCAGTCCCTTACTCAGAGTCTCACAAACCATAGGTTTCCTAATAACCTTAATGTTAGGTGGCAACTCCTAAATCTTAAATATAATTTTATGATTAAACCTAAAACCTTTTCCTTTCCCAACAACACACCTCTTAGAAGGCTCTCATTTAAAGCGTGCCAGTCCAGATGTCGCCCGCGACAAATTAACTAAGCCAACCATATGATATATAAGGAAAATGAAAATTTTAAATGCTCACTTGTATTCATGGATCATAAGCAGGTAATTAGGAGCTACTGTAACATCAATGCAAAGATTGAGCATAATGCATATATTATTTTGCAATATATCAAATAGGAATAGTAAAACTTTTTTTTTTTTGAATAAAAGTGTGCAAAAAACATCAAATCAAATGCTAACAATGATAAAAATAAAAAATAGTTTTCAAAGAAAACAAAAGTAGAAATTGGCATGGTATGCAATGTTTTGTTTTTCATGTTTCAAGTGGTGGAACTTATGATGTGAAAATAAAGGTAGAACATGTTATCTAGAAGCTTTAAAAATAAAGTAAAATTAAAGGGAATGATACTCAATAAAAACAATTTATTCATATGAACCATAAAATAGAGCAAGTCAAAAATAAAATCCACTTGATGAAAAAAGATAACTAAACATGAGAAGGCATGAATGTTGAATTAACCTAGCAAAAAGCAACTAAGAGAAACCTAAATTTAAATAAAAAATAATTGTCCTTACTAAGATATAAAGCAAATCCATATGAAAGGGGTGGTTTAAAAAGTACAGAAAAGAAAGGGAAAAGAGCACTACTAAGATAACCTTCCAACAAACCTAATGGAGTTTTAACCTAAAACCACACTGAATTCAAAAGCAAACTTATTTAAAGGCAAGTTGTGCAATGAGAAAAATTAAAAATATAACAAAGTGATAAAAAATGCAAGAAGAATTAGAAAGAGAAGGAATTTGGATTTTAGGTATTTATTGCAAATAACTTAGATAAAGCATATATGAGAAAAATATTTGTAAAGTCAAACAAAAATTGCACAAATGCAATAACTTACGCGGTCCAAACTACACTAAAGGACCCATTACATGTGACAATAAGATCTATTATAAGGTCAAGAGTTAAGAAACTTAAAGAGATATTCAACGAGTTAATTCAAAATATTTAGGCCTTATTTCCTACAAGACTTTTGGATTCAACTTATTTTTGTACATACACACAAATTGGATTTATTTTTTCTAATGCATAGTTTTCTCATAACAATCATAATTCTTGATCTGACCATTAGATCAGGCTAAAAGTTTACCAGGAGTGTTCAGATGTTTTGTTTTATATTGTGTTAAATATTAAGGTAAATCAAGAATTATGTTAGGTTTAGAAGCTACTGTGAGAGAATTAAATTCGTTTCCTAATTGATTTATGATTTTTTTTAGAACTTTTTGTTTTTCATTTCCAACCTTATTTAGGACGTTTTACCTAGTATAAATAGAGTTAATTAGCTTGTATTTATATTTAAAAAAATATAATAAGAGATGGATTGATTATTCAGAAATAAGACTTGTGTATGAGAGTTTGCTCTTGTTTTTGGTTCCTCGTGAAACTACTCTGATTTTTTGAAGAATTAACCTAGTTTCATGATATTGTTTATGCTTCTCGTTTGCATTTCTTTATAGGCGTTGGGTGGGAGTTCAATTATTTATAGTCTTGGTGTTTTAGTACTTATTATCATTATATCAAACTCAATTACAAACTTGAATTTAGCTTTCTTGGGAATGGTCGATTTGATTATGGGTTTCTGAATCTTTATATCCATGAGGTTCATATCATGTTTTCTCTTTTTTATCAATCTAGTTTACAAAAAAAAAAAAAAAGGTGACGAATGAGAAAATATGATATGAGGTGAAAAAAGTTACAAAAAAAAAAAAGGAAGAGAGGGGATGTGATAGAGAAGAAAGCACATACATGAAGAAAAAATAGCAAAAACAAATGTTGTCTTCTCCATGAGGTTCATATCATGTTTTCACATAGTGATTTGAATCACTATGTGAATTGGTCGGTCGTTGGAACCTCCAAAATATAATTCTGACTTAACTGTCATAAATAAATAAATTTGTAGTATGATCTTGAAAGCCAAGTCGAACCCAAGGAAAATTTTGTTTAATCTTCCTGTAATATACTGAAATGAAAAAGAACGGGGGATTTGAATGAAAAATTCAAGAAATAATAATTCTGAAAATAATAAATTGATATGTCGTTAAATTAGTTTAAGGGTCCACACATCTATTCCTATAAATCTATTGATCATCGAAGTAAAATAAATATTCTTTCACGTCAAGCAAATAAATTTGATATTCCTTAAAGCTGAGGGAAATCGATGAGATTACGAGTACATTAATTAGAGAAATCTCTCTAATCAATTTCTTATCATCAAGTGAATATAATATTGAAAACAATTTTCATTCACTCGGCAATAGTCTTAGGAGTAAAATCTATGCATTTATTCTAAGCAAACGTTCAAAAGCTTGACAATTTAACTTACTTTATTCTTCCCTAATAAATCAAGATAAGAGTTGCAATAACCAAATTAATTCTTTAGCTTCTTACTCTAGTCCCTAACAACAATTACATATTGAAAGAAACTAGAAAATATACATGTCATCTTAAAACAATTCAATAAGCTTGAATAACAATCAATAACATAATTCTGAATAAGGAAAAATAAATATTTGAATCTGAAAGAATTACAATGATAATGTTACTTCTCACAACGTGCTAATAGAGATGGTGTATAACCCTCCTAAACCAAATTTTGGAGTTTAGTTTATAGTTGCTGGAAAATTGACAAAAGCAGAAAAGGAATGTTTTTCCACCCTATTTCAATTGTGTTCTGCTATATTTATCCTCACCCTTGGCTGCCGAATTTCTTCAGGAATATTCTCTAATTAGAAGTTTTCATGATACTTAATTTGTTCCTTCTTTTTCTAGTCCTTAAGGTTGGATAAATCTCTCAGAACATGTGTAAAAAACTGACTTTGTTGTTGTCACAACTCTGCTATAATTCCATCTCTGCTGCAACTTGGACTTTGTTTCTAACTTGGTTTCTTGCAATACTCATCCATCCCAGGTGTATTCTTTCGTTCATGGCATGTTAGAGGCTTGATCTAAACCTTTCTTGGGTCCTAAGGCCCACCATTTTTATGTTAGACTCTCAGCTGAAGAGGGATGCTTGGCACCGTTAGTTTCCTCATCAAATCAGGAGACTCATCTCGTCCTTCAGATTGCGTCTGAATTTTGGCCTTCAAAACGATTTTATCTGACTTAGAGTCCCTCATAATAGTTGTAGCCCTTGATGTATATATGAATTTGATCTTTTGAATTGCCTGATTTCAATATCTAAAGCTCAAGATATTCTCGTTTGAAAGTAAAGAATCCTGCTGCGACTATGATTCTGGCCCGAGTTTGCAGGTTTAATTAGAGGTCCAAATGAGATTAGATTTTTGCCCAATAATACCTTCTTGGAAAGCTTAACATGTGTATTTAGACTTAGATTAAGCCCACATTCTCATTCTGGAGCTCTAACTTGGTGAAAAACCTATCACAAGAAGTTAGGTCCAAAACATAAAATGAAGAATTTCTTATCTTTAGCAATTAATTCACAAGTCTCTTAGGCGTGTCAAACTCATAAAAATAACTTCTAATAAACTCAAATAAGGTCAAAATAAATTAAAAATATAATGTAAAAAGAGTAAAAACATGTGTATATTTTGCACTTATCATGAATCCTTTGTAAAAAAGTCATAATCCACATTGTTTTTAAGATATCTTTGATCTCGTTTACAGAAACAAAGATGAAATAAAAAAAATTATGATTTGAGGTGAAAAAATAAAAAAAAAGAAAGAGAAGATGTGAGAAAGAATAGGTCACGTAGATAAAATAATGAATTATTGTATGAATCTACAATAAAAGTATTATTGATACATTGTGTTTTTAAGATATAGTATTTTAATAATAAAAGCCTAGGGCTTTTAGGTTTCTTTTAATGAAGAGAGAGGCGTCAATTTGCACAAATGAACATAAAATAATTGAATAAGGTTTTAAACACCTATTGTATTTGGTTAAACTGGTCCAGTCTAGAAAAAAATTGATAGGCTTGGAATTGTCCCGGTTTCCATTTGGTATGAGTCTACTAGCCTTAAATTCCTACCCATGCCTAGGAGGGCAAGTTAGGTAGCCCGATCTCTGAAACATTTGTCATAACCTATTTTTTTGTTATTCCCCAAATTCACCTTTTCTTTTCCAAAAATAAAAATATATATATTCGGACTAAAAAACAAAAAAAATCTAAAAAATAATAATAATGAGAAGAGAATGCCGGAGTACCTAGAAAATAGCTAGAAATTGGTTGAGGAGGTTCAAAAATACAAAGATTGGAATTTTACATTATATTTTTGACAAATGAAGAACCCTGTTGACAAAGAAAATTTAATTTGAAGAAGACAAGTCCAAAAACAAATATTTATAAACTCAGTTAAATTTTATTGGAGGTTTAATTGAATTTATAGAGGGTTTAATTGCAAGAAAAATTGATTTTGAAGTAAATTTGGGCTTTAATTGAAAGAAATTAAAGTTTTTGGATTAAATTAGAATTTTTTTTAGAGTTGATTTGATCAAATCAGGTGCTTAATTGCATAAATATTAAAGTTTAACGGTCACTTAAAGACTTAATTGAATAAATTCAAAACCATGGACCAAATTTAAAAAGGCGCTGAAATCGGGGGTTTGAATTGAAGTTCATCAAGAGTGAAATTGAACAAAATTAAAAGTTTGAAATCAATCAGGGGTGTAATTAGAGATAAGTCACAAATTGAAGGACTAAGGCGTTGTTGTTACCCATTTTTGGGTTACCACACAAAAAATGAGAAAATACAATAAATAAATATATTTAGAAGAAATCAAAAAATAATAAAAGTAAGAAAAGGATGTTGGAATGCTGAAGAAAGGTCAAAATTGGTTTAAGAGGTTCAAAAATGCAAAAATGTTAAAATTTGACAGTATATTTTACTGATGAGAGCCCTATGGACAAGGAAAATTCAATTTGAAAAAAGAAAAGTTCAAAATCAAATGTTTATGGACTCAATTAAATTTTATCCAAGGTTTAATTGAATTTATAGAAGGTTTGATTGCAAGAAAATTGATCTTTTGAGTCTATTTAGGCTTTTATTGGAAGAAATTAAAGTTCTGGGATCCAATGATAATTTTGAAGAGTTGATTTGGCCAAATCAAGGGTTTGATTGCATAATTATTGAAGTTTTATGGCCAATTAGGGATTAATTGACATACCCAAAACCAAGGACCAAATCAGAAAATGCGCCGAAATTAAGGGATCCGATTACAATTTTGTCAAGGGTTTGATTACGAAATTGCGAAAAATTCAATGACCAAACCAGAAGGACCAAAAGCGGCTCCGTTTCCATTGAAACACATTTCACCATCTGCAACAGCTGTTGTTCTGTGATAATAAAGGTAGGAGACATTGGCAGCGATAATGGAGCCGTTTTCAAATCAAGAAGGGAGCGTATCGCGGCTGACATCCCTCGCCATCATGATGCACGCTGGCTTACCAAAAACACTCTCATCCTCTGGCTATAAAAGCCAAAGGAAGAGTCGAACACAAGGGAGAAGCAGAGAGGGCGGAGAGGAGAGGCTACACTGAAAAAATAGGAGTGAAACAGCTTAGGTGAAAACGTAGGAAATAGGAGGGAGTAGAGAAATATTGAGAAAGCAAAAGGGAGAGCAGAGAAATCAAACCAAATAGAAGCAGAGGACACGGTGAAGCAGATAACACAGCACCACCGTCATCTTCGTCTTCTCAAAATCAGGTACGTTCGACGTCCTTCTCAGTTCCTGTATAATGAGATGATGCATGTTTAGTATGTGAAAGAAGAAAAGAAAACGTAAGGAAACCAACGCTGCAATCACTCTGTGGTTTCTTCTTCTCTTTTTTTTTTGTTATGTTCTTATATTATAAGCAAGATGATGAACAGTGCGAAGGTAATTTAATTAACTTTGCATTGTTCATGCACGTGTAAAGTATTACGCGTGCATGGGGAAGGGAGGCTGGTCACTGGCATGGGCTAGTGACCAGGCTGGGCTGGCTAGGTCTAACCCAACCACATGGGCCGAGCTAGGCCTAGCAAAATATATATATATATATAGACACACACGCATAAAATATTTCAAAAATCTGTGATTTTCTGAAAAATTTTCTACTGTATTTTAACAACATCGGTTTATATTTTTATACTGTAAAGATACAAATTCGGTATTAAAATACCCGTTTTTCGGTAAAACATAAAAAAATAAAAAATAAAATATTTTTGTTTTCTTTTAATATCTAGGGTTATAATCTTATACATAAGAAGTATTCTTAGTATTAAAATTCTTTGTTTGACGTTAGAACAGTTAGGTTTTATCCGATAAGATAAGGATCTCTTTACCGAAGAGGACTTTTCTTAAACTATAGACGGACCAACAACTAGAAAGCACGACAAGACCTTAGATTTTATCAGACAATTAAACAATGCAGCCTACCTTAGGTAGGGCGTATTTGGGGTGCTAAAACCTTCCCTTTACGCAACCAATCCCCATACCTAATCTCTGAGACCAGTTAGGGTTCCTAATGATCAAAATACTAGGTGGCGACTCCCATTCCGTTTTTCCACTAATAAAAAACAAGAATTCTTTGTCTCCCACATTTGCCACATTAGATAAGATTTTGAGGGTAAATGTTTTCGCCGCGAAGCAGCACACGTGCGACAAGCATAATTAGCAGAAAAGTTACTACAACATCTTCTATGTCTACTACTGCAAACACTCTTGCGACTTCATTGAGCTCTATCACATCCTCACCATCAAGTCCTTCAATTTTCATAAAAATCATCCCACCACATATAATCACATGCGGTTCCTTGCCAGCCATACCTTCTTCAATTCCATTTGAAGTTTGCTCAAAACGCCCTCTTCAAACAAGAGAAAGGCTGCAATTTCAGACTGATAATACTACACAAAGCAGGTTTATGATATTTATTTTCCATGTTTCGCTTTTAAAAAATTAACTATTTTTTTCTTATCTTTTTAGTGCAACAACATTCAAACCTGTGTTGTTTTATGTTTGAATAACACATATGAACAGCCTTTTCACCTACTAAATTCTTCTTTCTAGGCATCAAGATCTTTGTTAGACCTCTCATTAAAAACATTGTCTATGATAATGTCACATCGTTTGCTATGATAATGTCACATCGGTTGACCTAAAAGCTCCAAGCATAGCTAGAAAATCTGGTTTTTGTTCAATTTAACAACAAACATGCCATTGGATTTCTCATCATATTCATAGTAATGTGATATGTGTTGATGATCCAAATAAATGTTTGAGTTACCCTACCAACCATAAGAGAATTTATGATATCCTCTCCATGGATTACAATATAATTGACCTTAAACCTATATGAATAAACAACTTATCATAAATGAAAACTTAAAATTAGAGAAAAGAAACATGATGTCATTAATCTTTGCAAATGAATAAAATCACAACAAGTAATAAATATTTTATAAAGAAAAGAGTGTCAAACCCACAAGAACTAATTATGCTATTAAGTATTGAAATTTACCAAATTAATTATTATTTAGAAATATAAGTTAAATTTTATAAAGTTGATCACATAAATTAAACTAAAGTATTTGAAAAAAGTAAATTAAAAGAATAGAGAATAAAATTGAAGGTTGTAAAGATTGTCGCACATGTGCGGCGTCGCGGCGAATATTCCACTCTCATGTAAGTATATGGAATCGAGAAATATGGGGAGACAAGGATTCCTTGTCTTTTATTAGTGGAAAGCGGGAAAAGGAGTCGCCACCTAGTATTTTGGTCACTAAGAACCCTAACTAGTCTTAGAGATCAGGTACGGGAACTGATTGCATAAAGAAAAGGTATTAACACCCTAAATACATCTTACTTAAGGTAAGCTACATTGTTTGATTGTCTGATAAAAAGCTAAGGTGTTAATGTATTTCTAATTGTTGATCCATCTATGGTTTAAAAAAAAGTCCTCCTCGGTAAGGAAATCCTTATCTTATCAGGTAAAAAATCTAACTGTTCTAACATCAATAAAAAGAAACTTTTTTTTTAATATCAGGAATATGTTTTACGTATAAATTCATAATCCAGATACTAAAAGAAAAAAACAAAATATGTTTTTTGGTATTTTTTTTGAAATATTTGCCTAGTTCTCATAGTTTTAATAAACTGGTTATTAAAGCCAAAAAGCATGTTAAAACATATATTATTATTTTCTTGTTGTATAAAAATACGATAAGATGATTTTTTTTATCTTTGAGAGACTTGACCGTATGCATAAAAATAAAATACTTTTTTTGTTTTTGTTTTATAATTTTTTTGCAATGTTTTGATGAAAACCGGATATTTTAATACCGGATTTGTATCTTTATGGTATAAAATACAAACTAATATTACGCAAAATAAATAGGAAAATACATGAGAAAATCATAAGTGTTTCAGGTAATTTCAGTAAAATAATAACTAAGCTAAGACTGGCTCTAAGTATTTTGTTATGGAATTGAATTCCAATGTACGTACATTATTAAGTGGGAGAAAAAACTGATTGGTTATTTTGCTTTATGAGAAGATTGATGGAACTATAATGCCACCTGATGGACCTGAATCATGGCCTAGTAAGATGAACAAGAGACAATGGCTAGTGTTTTACAGGATCAATGGAATGTCAATGCAAGGAGGTGGTGTTATAGACGGGAGAGGAGAGAAGTGGTGGAATCTGCCATGCAAGCCTCACAAAGTAAGTCATTTTAGGCTCTATTCGGCCTGTGAAAACACTTTTCAAAATGAGTTTATATTAAAATTATTGTAATATACTTAAAAAAACTACTAAATCAATAATATTTTTAATACAAATAACTACTTGTATCGTATTATCAAACACAAGTAGTACGTGGTTATTTAATTTCTTTAATAGTTCTCTTTTTTTTTTATCTCTCTAGCTAACTTGCTATGCTTGCAAAATTTAGGGGATTAATGGCACAACACTTCCTGGTCCTTGTGATAGCCCAGTTGTAAGTAAAAGAATTACTTCAGCATGATGAATCAAGGGTTTCATGAAATTTTATAACCTTTTGTTTTTGCTCTAATGCAGGTTATTAGGTTTTTCACGAGCTCCAATTTGACAGTCCAAGGACTCAGAGTGAAGAACAGTCCCCAAAATGTTATTGTTTTTTTTTCTATATATATATATATATATATATATATAGTGTATAATATATAATATTATATGATATAATATTAATGTATTTATGGTGGCATTGGGCTAGCCCAAGATATATTGGTTAAGTCTTAGCCCAACAAGATATGGGCCATGACAGGCCCAAAAGGAAAGAAAAGGCATCAGGCTGCAGCAAGCCCATTGGGAAAACTGGGCCGAGATAGGCCAAAAAATATTTCTATAAAGCCGGACTCACCCCGGGCGCGTGGACTGGGCTGATTGTCTAGCTCGGAGTGACTATGAACTGGTTATTGTGCTCATGCATAGTAACTAGCTAATTATATTCCTTACTGCAGAAACATGAACAACGCACGTTTCTGCATGCAAATAAACAACAATAAATCGACAAGGAGAAGGAGAGTGTTACCTGGAACAAAGGGGCTCTGGTAGCGGAACTGGCGGTGGCTTGTGGTGGTGGCCGAGAAGAATATGGGTGGCGGTGTCGAGGCTCACTGACAGAAGCTCCAAGCAGCGACGAGACGCAACCGTCCACTCCTCTTTTTCCGGTGTTTGTTTTGCTTTCTCTTCTTTTATTGTCAATCGACTCACCCTTTTGTACTCCCTGTTCTACCCTACTTTTAACCTCCTCAATCAATTTATAACCATTTTCTAGGAGCTCCGACATCCTTTTCTCACTGCTATTATTATTATTACTATTATTTTTTTTTGGATTTCTTCCGATTATATATATATTTTTTATTTTTTTCTTTTTTTGTGCGGGAACCCAAAAATAGGTTACAACGAAAATAAAAAATAAAATTCTAGAGCTTTTGATTTCACTTAGTTATTCACACACAATTTATTATTCCCTGTTATAAAATTTTATATCTTCATGTTGATGATTCTTTTCTCTTGAACAACACTAAAAATATTTTCACCTAATAATTCAATATATCTCTTTGCAAATTAAATTAATTGAAGCTTCATTGAGTTCTTTGGATTTTTCTTAATCTAAAATCACTCTAATCACGATAAAGTATCTCTAACTTTTGTTCAAATAATGATCTTTAATCTTGAAAGTTTCTAATCATAAATTACATCTCGATCTTGTTATGATTCAATAAACCATAAATAATTAGCCAAAAAAATTAAGCAATAAGATCAAAGATAAACATTCAACATTAAAAAATTTGAAAATAAGAAAATTTGAAATTTAAATTATATAATCAAAACTAAACTACATCAAAGCCATAAAAATTAAAATTTAGATCATAATTAATTTGAAATAAGTCATGTTCTAATCAAAGAAAAATTACAAGAAGATTAAAACCTCTGTTTTTTAGAATCGGTTGAACACGCAATCTATTGCAAAGTCTAACTTCCTTTGGTTCTCTCCTTCTAGTTTCTCCATTTATTTCAATGGTTTAAAAAAACTTTTTTTTATCAGTTATGGTGATGGTCTCTTCCTTGAGCTTGTATCTTTCTTTGGTTTAAAGTTTTATTTTATTTGTTTTTTTATTTTCTTTTCAAAACTAGTATATTTTAATCTTTGACTTCTAGCTCTATTTTCTATATCAAATTAATTTATTTTAAGAAAGTCATAAAAATAAAAATAAAAATAAAAATTGTATATCTTTCTCTTAGATTTCTTTTGACACTAAGATAGCTTAATTTAGATATATATAGAGAAAATTATGCCTAATTTACTAAGACCTCGTAAAATTTCTAGGAAGAAAATTTATTTACTCTTACAATCAGAAGTTTCACTTCCCCCCTTCCCTTTTTTTTTTTCAAAATGTATACTTAAGTCAGTTAGATCTCTTCAAGATAAATTTCATGTCTTTTTCAATATCATAAGTCTCACTTCAATTATGGCTAATGTTTAGCTAGAATTCATGAATGCTAAAGTTTAACTCCAAAGCCTATGATTCCATGATTTTTTTTTTCTCTTTCTATATATAAATAAAAATAAATAAATAAAATATAAATATAAAATATAAAATAATATAAAATGAAAAGTAAGAGCAGGTAAAAATCATATAAAAATCAATAACATCATAATATAAAAACTTTTTTTTCCCTTACTTGAAATCTCAAAAGGGATATTAATAAATCGGTTCTCTAACCATGGCACTAGTGCAGCAGAGCTGGTAATATTGGATTCTAGACATCTAAGATTATTTTCACCTCCTGTAAGCATCTTGTCCGATCGTGGATAGCTTCGGTAACCACCAAACTTTGAATAAATCAAAGTTTGTCATAGAAGCTCGATTAGATGTAGTTGAAAGCTGAAATTAAAGAATTAAAATAGTTATTGTGTAAAACAAAACACATTAATGAGTAAAAGAACAAACCACAAAACTCAATGACATTAAAGCTAGCAAATGTCATGATATGATTGGAGACTAGAGTTAGTGGAGAGTAGCCTCATCAAAGGTTATTGCAAAGTTGGCCCAGAGAGTGACGCAAGCTCATTAATTACCCTGAAGAATTGTAATAATGCAAATGGAATATAATGCATGCAATAAGGATGCTACTAGAACCATCAGTAGAAAAAGAATTCACGTATTATAGCATGCCAAGTTTTTTCAAGAATTAATGAACTCTTTATTGCTTTCAAGACGTTAACGTACCGACCACTAAAACCTATTTAAGTGGTTGAATTACCTTTAACTTGTATCTTTATAAGAAGGAATAATGAAGACATATATATATATATATATATATATATATATATATATATATATATATATATAAAGCTACAATAAGAAAGCTATGTATGTTAAAAGGCTAGGTATGCATAGTGTTCTTACTAGTAAGCACACTTGACTCTCTCTTTTTATGGTCAACACACTCGTAAAGTTGGTGAAGTTGTAATAGTACTTGCCAACAATATCTTTATAAGAAGGAATAAGCTATGTATGTTAAAAGGCTAGGTATGCATAGTGTTCTTACTAGTAAGCACACTTGACTCTCTCTTTTTATGGTCAACACACTCGTAAAGTTGGTGAAGTTGTAATAGTACTTGCCAACAATATCTTTATAAGAAGGAATAAAGAAGATATTATATATATATATATATATATATATAAGCTACAATAAGAAAGCTATGTATCATTGTGTGTTTGGAAATGTGATTGTGGTTGTTTTTTAAAGTACTTTTCACTCAGAAAAGTATGCAAATAATTTTTTTTATATATTTTAAAAATCAATTTTGAAATCAGTACATCAAAATAATTTAAAAACATCAAAAACATATTAATTTAAAGAAAAAAAATCAAATTTTTTCGGAAGCGCTTTTCAAACGCATTGCCAAATTTTTTTAAAAGGCTAGGCATGCATAGTGTTTTTACTAGTAATCACACTTGACTCTCTTTTTTTTATGGTCAACACACTCGTAAACAAATGTGTTTGTGAATTTGTTCTCGTGGGTGTAGTAATTTCTTATCTCAAAGAAAGAATTGTTGATGATAGCAGCTATAAAAATTAGGATATCCCTTTCTCTTACAAATCCATGTATAAGCTCCAACTCCACCCTTTGCATACTAAATGGGTAGCTTAATTAGCAAAGAGAAAATAAAAAAGATCATAACCAATATAAACAATCAATATAGCTTAATTAGATTGAGTGATTAAATCGAGCAACCTCTTCAAACATAAATGAATGAAAAGCCATAAAGTTTTTTAAAGAGTGATTATTCATAAACATTTACATTAGATAGGCTATGATGGGAAATATGGCAAGAAGAAAAAAAAATCAAAACACATGTATACATATCAACACATTCACCTAAGTATCAATAAAAAACATTTAAAGCTATTTGGTTGTCCATTGAGTTTCAGTATCCATACAAATCATACAAGAGCTCAAATCAATTGATAGAAACTTTATTTCTTAATGCTCTATATTGATATCAACACAACTCTATAAATGTAGAAAACAAATGGATCCACTACTAGAAAATTGAAGAACACCAACGAAATTACCGATGAAATTTTTTTGTCGGTAATTTTTACCGACGGACATAATTTTGTCTCTAATTTTGTCGGTATACCAACAGACCTTTGCTGTCGGTAATAATTACCGACGGCATAGAATTCGTTGGCAATACGATCGGTATATATCGACGGAATGGAATATATCAATTTTTGAAAAGTTGCAACGGTGTGATGACATGGGATTTTTTTAGAAGATTTTACAGACGAAATGACTGAGGGATTCAAACCGTACAGTGTCGTGGCACATTCACCGGTAGACTTACCGATAGGACGTGTCCATCAGTGATTCCATCGGTAAAAGCCAATACATACCCACTCTGCTGACTCTCTCTTCCTCTATTTCTCCTTCTTCTTCCCTATCTCAACTCTCCCCTCCTAAACTACAACCAACGACCCATCCCAACTCTCCCCCTCTTCTCAACACAAGCACTCAAGTTTCTTATTGTGGTTTTTATCATTTTTTGTAAGTAAATCTATCCTTTTAGTTTTAACATTTAAATGTCAAATTTATTATTTTTTATTGTTTTTTTAGTATATATATTTTGTTAACGTATGTACTTGTTTGATTGTTATTTGTTAAAGAAACTTGTAGTGTGAATGTATAATTTTGTAGTTGTTATAGTTTGTTTTAGATTTTATCAAATTGTATTTGTTTGTAAGTTTTTGAAACTTTGTTTGAATTACACCGAATTAGATGTGTTGTGATGAAATAAATAATAGCTTGTTTAACGGGTCCGTTTTAATTTTTATCAATTCTATTGCGGAGTTGTTATTTCCATAAATTTATATATGTATAAATTTATTTGGACGTTGATAATTGATAATTGATAATGATTATTTAACATAAGTGTTTTTTTAGTTTGTTGGATAATGTCAGGGCACACCAATATTTTTGCAAATTTATTTACGTAACATAGTTAATTAATACATGTTGTCATCATAATTTTATAGAGGTTCGATAGAAGTCATGGATGATCGTTCATGTATGTATTGGAACTCACCCCAAGGATTGCGGAGGATGGATTATTGTAACGTGGTTCAAGGTTTTATTAATTTCGCAACATCTATTCCAAGGAATTTTACTAATGGCGATATTAGGTGTCCATGTAGGAAGTGTAAAAATAAAAAGTTTATGCATCAAGATGTTGTAACGATATTAGCTTTATTTCTTAATGCTCTATATTAACATCAACACAACTCTATAAATGTAGAAAACAAATTAATGGATCAATGTAGAGGAAAAAGAATATAGAGTAAAATATTTAATGGAAAATAGCACATAGATGCAATTGCTAGGCTTTTTCTCACTCTTTTTTTTTTTTTTTTTTGTAAAAGCCAAGATGAATACTACTTAGTTAAATTTGAAAATGAACTTCACATGACCCTTTTAAATAACAATGACCATTTTAAATAACATTTAAAACCAAATCTTTACCAATAATGGAGGAAATTAAATGCACGAGGGGAGAAGTAAGAAACAACATATTCAATAAGACATAACATTTGAAAGAATAAACTTGGAGTCAAGGCACTCAAAACATTCTTGTAAATAATATTTTGATATTTAAAAGGCTTTTTCCTATGATCCCATGTGATAATTTTGATCCATTTTTTGAGTTTACTCTTGAACCAACAACATATAATTTGTCATATGTGAAAACTTGTTTTTTTGAGGAAAACACCATCAATCTTCATTGATTTCCTTTGGCTCTTGTTTATTGTTATTATATAACCTGACCTTAAAGGGATTTGTCTTTGTTTTATCATGAATGAACATTTTCCTTCATTTATTGGGAACATTCTTGGGATGAACACACGACTTTCTATATTCAACCTTGTTATTATATGTGCCTTGATATCTTTCTCCACAAGTTATGTTATAACAAGTTTGTCTCGTTGCATAATCCAATTTATGTATTAAGATTTTGTAATAACATAATTTGTATGCTAATTTTCAAAGATAATATATACAAAGGGACATTGTTGAACTCTAATTAATTGATAAACTTTGTTGGATATAACATATCAACATTGTTAAATTTCTCTAGATGATGTGCAAATTGAATTTGTGCTTAAATAAACATGTTTGGACCCACGTGCAATATTAATGATGATATCATTTATTTCAGTAATTGTAATACTTTTCAATGTCACAATTACTCTTTCTCTAAAATAGAAATCATTAAGTTCATTCATATTTATATTAGGATAAATAGCCAAAACAATAGCTAAAATCGAGTCGATTCTACAAAACAGATGATCAGAAAGGATTTTAACAAAGCATGCATCATAATCATTAAAGAATAAAAAGTTGTATTTTCTCCATTACCAATCAAGAGAATCCAATTAGTGAAGGCAAGGAGAACTTCTTCTTTTTTTTTTGTCATCATCTAGACCATCAAATGAAATATTCATATTCCTTTAATGATTAAAAACAATGAATTTTGACCAATGTGATGAGCTGCTTAAAGAAACGTGTATAATTTCTTCCTTTATTCTTATAAGAATAATAGTTAGAACTCGATAAAATCCCTTCTCAATAACACTGTTTTTCCATTAAAAGGTCTATTTTTATAATCAACATTACTATTTTCAAGAACATCACATAATAAACAATATAATGCTTCAAAACAACATATATTATTCATTGGAGTTTCATCTAATGTAATAAGTGTCGTCGTCTTAAGGAGTCATGAAAGATGAAAGATGCGTGTTTTTTATCTCACAAGTTGATTTTTATCAATAGCAAGAGGAAATTTGAATCTTGAATGAGTGGTTTGTTCACCAAGTAATAGACAATAATTAATATTAGATAAGGCAACACAATCAAACCCTTTAATTGATTATTTTATGCCATAAAAAAGGTTTTTCTAATTCCTCCATGACCATGGATAAAGATGAAGGCATATTCCTTTGCTATCACAACATTGCTAACATATTCATAGACATATTTCTATTACACTAATTAAGAAATAGGGAAAAGGAAAAATACTAGCTGCTACATCATAATTAAGCTCTCCTCTCAAAAGTTTATTTATTTTTTCAACCAAGAGATAGACATTAGAAATTGATAAATCATGGTCCATAAAAGATGTGGCTCAACATTAAAAAGTTGTTCAAGTTCATACTAAATATAATTTTTAAGATTGCATCCAAAAAATATAGATTCAACATAGTAAAAGAAGCTTTTAGATGGAATATTGTATGATTGTGCGTTGAATTCTAGAATTAAGAGAAAAGAATCTTTAGGCCAGCAACTTCACAAACAAGGACAATAATACCAAAAAACTATCTAAGCTACAGGAATGTGATAGTTTCAATAGCTTCATAAAAACCCTAAGCCCAAAGGTTGATCTTGGAAGATACTCTTTCTAGCTAGCATCCCACATATATTTGTTTGGGAATTATGAATAATAAAGAGATTGTAAGTTTGAATCATTTTTTTTAGTCTAAACTATTTGGTAAGCATTGTCTTATTTATACCTAGCCTCATAAGAACCAATGAACGAGATTCATTGCTTGCAAAGACAATTAGTTGTTTCAATGATAAATGAACTTGTATTCATTCGATAAAATGGTTTATTGGATTAATAAGGAATTATAGAAGCCACCAAATAACTTTATAAGGGAAAATGAAATGATAATTAAGATATGCCTGAATTTAATCATAACTTTCCTTCTAAACAACCATACTATATTTATCTGACCCTTTGCTAACATATTTGAACAAGTACTTGATCAACATTTATTGGTAGCAGATTACAATATTAATGTGAGCATTGTACATTATCAAAAGCTCTATATCATGTGAAATGGCATGGCTATTACAGAGCACAAAACCTTTCCTAACAATAAAATTGTGATGATGATCACAACACATATAATAAGCAAACCCATTTTCATCAAAAACAATCTCAAACTTGAATGTTTTAGGGAAGAATTTGAACATTATCCTTCCTTTATGCAAGAAGCTTTTGTTAGGATTGTTGCCATTAATGTGCAGCAACCATTAATGAACGGCACCGTCCATTGAGAAATGTAGCAGCACATCCTAAATGTCAAAGTTTGCAACCACCATTATTGACAAAGGAGCAAGAGGAGCTATCATTGAAGCCTGTAAATAGAGGCATCATTTAGAGAGCAAAATGAGAAAAAGTGTGTGAGTGTGTGGAAGAGAGAAGAGAGAAAGAGATTAAGGCAGCAATGGCATCAGCCTTGCTACCATTGCAGCAGCTGCAAGTGCAACAATGAGAGAAGGGAGTTGAGTAGAGTGGATGTGATCCTCCTCCTCCTCCATGTATTTGTATTGTATCATTTCTATATCTCTAATAATATGAGCCTCTCCCGTGGATGTAGGTAATTTGCCGAACCACATTAAATATTGTGAGCCAGTGTGCTAAGCCTTCAAAGGGCAACTATCAGAACATCACCGATCGGAATGCCCTATAATTGGTATCAAAGCATATGGTTTAAAGTGATGTTTGATCTTTGTAAAAAAAAATGAAAGTTGTTAAAATGGTGTTTGTACCATACCACATTGAAGAGGACGAAGAGACGAGGGAAAATTCTGACATGGGACATGGCTACACGCGCCAACAAGCGCCGATGAGGAGGCTGCCCACGCACGCCGACATGAGCCACGCGTCTTCTTCGCCCGAATGGTGATGACGTCAGCATGATGACCCAACCCACGTGACTGGCCTGAATGATGATGACGTCAGCATGATGTAATTATGGCATCATCATGCACTGTGGCATGCCATGTCAGCGACCAGCTAGCTGACACGTCAACACAGTGGGACCCACCAATCATGTTATCAGCGGCGAGCCGGCTGGGTTGAGCCGAGTCGCAAGCCGGGGGATAGGATCAAGTGTAGGTGATCCTACATCCAACCGGTTTTGAGATTGAATCTGGGTTGTTTTACAAGCCAGAATTATTTTGAGCAAATCTTAGCCATCTGAAATGCGATTTGGATGATTTCAGACTTATTTCCAACTAATTTGATCGTTCCGGATGCAATGGTACGGTTTGATTGTTGAGATTGAGATCGAAAGTGGTGGTGGTGAATTATTAAGATAGATTGCCTGATGAGGAAGTATTTGAAGGTCATCATGGTGGTCGATGGAGATGAAGAAGAAGAAGTCGCACACATTTACCTAATTACGTGTGTTGAATTGCTAAGTGGGGGAATTTTAATTGTCTTGAGGGAAGACAAAATTAGGACACTCTGGACACCCAATCATGTGGACAATTAGAGGTGTAAAGTAGAAATTGATGAAGACTAATCTTGATGAATCTAAGCATTGGTAGTCTCCCCAGATGTTGAGAAATCAGGTATAAAACCAAGATATTCTAGATCACTTGTAAAGGAAAGTCACGACAAAGCTAGCAAATGGTTATATATACGGAAAGACAGTACGATGGATAGATATGGCCTAAGAAGTTCTAGCTAGGAGATTGAGTTTTAAGTGGGACCGGTGTGACCCCTCCAATCTTTCCTGGGAACTTGCTTAGTTGAAGGATTATCCATATGGTACTATTTTTGTATATGTAACAGTTTGTAATGAACCTGGTGAAGACTAGCAACATAACAGCACAAGGGAACAGTTGGGTTTTTGTATGTTCAAGGATCTGATGGAGTGATGATTTCTCCAAAGAAGTTAGATTCGGTGACTGTGATTTCACAAAGGGAGAATTGATAAAGACCCTGATAATGGAAGAGAAATACAGTAAGGGGATAAAGATTGGGACCCTATTTTGACTTTGATAGGCATTGTGACAGGATGAGCTGCTGTCAAACATAAGCAAGGAATAGGAAGAATTTGGAGAACAGAAATTGCACGAGGGCACATAGATATTGTGCAGGAGTACCCGTAGGATCCAATGAGGTACTATAATGAGACAACAAGTACAATGAGAAGAAGAGTTCCCAGATGAAGCTCAGAGCAGAGACTATATAGAAATTGTACAATAGGAAGTCTCTTGTGCTCTTGATGAAAACAACAAGCGAAGACCTTTTCGCATGCAATGATGGAAAGATGAGCTGTTGCAGAAGCACCTAATTAAGAGGGTGTGACCACCTATGAAAGGCGAAGACACCAAAGAGAGTCGGTGTAGGTGGAGCTGTCAAGCAGAAAGGCGTAGAAGCTCCAAACATAGAAATCGAGATGGAGGATTACGAGGAGTATGACACAACCAAAAGATTGATGTCTTCTCCCAAGTGTAGGAGTGTTGAAGTAATAGATAACCCGGCAAGACCGGGGTCGAACCACAGGGAGGTTAACTATATAATAATATTAATAATAATAATAATAATAATAATAATAAGTTGAAGAGAGCTTTGAGATGTGATATTGATATAAGGATTAAACAATGATAAAAACAATTGTCAAGGTTAGAGGATCCACTAATGGTATTTCAAACAAGTATAGTATAAACTCTTTTTATTACTCAACTGGAAACCACACACAAAGGAGGTTCCAATCGGATTATAAATTGTTAACATGATTACATTAGTTATCTTATTCGAATAATGTTAATACTTGTAAATGTTGTCAGGTATTCATGATTATAACTTATATTAACAACAAATCAAGTTCCTTTCATAACACAAGTGTCCGTTATACCATACGATTGGGCTATGAAAGTGCCAAGTATTTGTTGTGCCAAGACAACATAAATCTAGATTAACTATTTAACAAGCAAAGTATTAAAAGTGAACAAGATAACAAATCAAAACATGTTAGTATCAAACATTAAAGTCCATGTTGAGTTTATACTATACTTATTCTTACACCATTAGTATAACTTTTTCACCTTGACATAATAAACTTAGCTAAACATAATGAAAAAGAGAAACATAAATAAACAAGATAATAACATAAATAAGATATAAGTTAACTAAGTAAAGAAAAGGAAATGAAAAACATAAACAAGAGATTAATATAAACACAACTTAAGTATCACAAAAATATAAAGAGAGAGAGCAAGAACATGATCTTGATCTGAAAACTAAGATGCCTAAATGCATGAAAAATGTCTCCTTTTATAGGCCAAAATTTGAAACTATTGATTTGATGACTAATTGTTGAGTGGGTGGCCACATCTTGACTTGGTGACAATCCTTATCTTCTTGTCTTAACAAAACGTCATTACTAACGTCAGAATTTGAATAGATTGTCCCCATAAAAGTTCTAGGAAATTGTCTCAGCTTTCCAACAAAAAAAGAATCGGTGCATTTGAACTTCTAGAACTCGAGATATGGGCTGAACACTAAACAGTGTCTAGGCTGCAGGACAGATTATGACTTCTCTGTTGTTGCTAAGATTTGGACTTCCAAACAGCAGAATTAAGTCTTGGACTCCGCATGAATGTTTTAAGCCTATGTCTTAGCTTTCTATCCATATAAACTAAATTGAAATTGAAGATCTACAGCTCTAGATATGACCCAATGACTGAACAGTGTTTAGTTTGGACTGAACCAGCATCTCTTTTCTAAGCTTAACCCTCTCTTTGTCTTCTCAATCTCAGTAATTGAACTCATCAATCAATCCTTTGATTTATATGATAGGCCTGCATTTAAGATGAACATTTACCATAAATTAAAGGTATCTTATATTATTAGACATGTTATTATAAAACATGTTCTAGTTAAGGGGTTATTGATACTTCAAGTGCAAAATGATGATATAAAACCTTGATAAAAATGCACTTTTAAGTGCTAATCAGCGTATACCGCAACTCTCTCTTTCTATGTAATCAGTGGTAATAATCTTGCTCATAGTCCATATAGTGGTAGAGAATCTTAGAGCCACTTTAAAGCATCTTAGCTGAAGGAGGATGCGACTGCCTATAAAAGGTGAAGACACCTTAGAGAAGGTGTGAGGGCCTTGATATAAGCCCAAGTTCAGACCGCCCCATGACAACAAGCGAAGGCACCTTAGAGAAAAGGTGTGAAGGTCATGATATGAGCCCAAGTTCAAAATGCCCTAGAGCCGATGTAATGGCTAGATATGAGTTACAGATGTATGGATAGCCAATGAAATGGCTATGATGAGTATGAAGACAAATGTTGAATTGACTTTGATGGATATTGCCCCCATACTAAAGATTAATGAGCTAGATAACATTTGCCTTGGACAATAAGTGGATAACTTGTGGAGCATTAAGACGTGATTGCTAGGAATGAGCAGAGAGCATGCGCAGGTTCCGGGAACAAGTTAACTCTTGTCAAGGTAGTGAGCTCGGTGATGGCATTGTAATACTTAGAGTATGAAGATAGATATAGATCAACCTTTAATGGGCTGCCCCATGGTTAAAGATAGAGAGCTACCTGAACTCTTAGGACAAAGAGCGAGAGACTCACAGAGAAGTAAGGCGTGGTTCCTAGAGTGGAACAGAGGGCATGTGCAACTCCTGGATGAGTAAACTCTTAGAAGAGTGGTGAGCTTATGATCACATTAAAATACTCACATAATGACTATCGCACTTGGAAATAGATATTTTTGTTTAAAGGGGTGTTGTAAGCCTTGGTGTGAGACTTAATAAATCATTTCGGACTGAACATGGTTGATACGCTCAAAGGGGAATGTTATGTGTCCTAAAGACAAGCATTAACACTCTTTAGATGTGATGTGGTAGACCATCTGGTTGTAGTGATCCTTTGGTGTGAGAAAAGGTGTGCTTTGGTGACTCTAGTGATTGAAATGTGTGGCAAATACCTGTAAACTTAGCTGGAGATGCTCTCAAAATGGTAAGCTTGGAAGAGCTGTAAGGTGTTAGCTTATGCTGAAGAAGCAAGAGGACAATTGCCCCACATGAATAGCAAAGGGGGTGATTGTTAGGATTGTTGCCATTAATGTGCAGCAGCCATTAATGTGCAGCAACCATTAATGGACGGCACCGTCCATTGACAAATGCAGCAGTCCATCCTAAATGTCAAAGTTTGCAGCCACCATTGTTGATAAAGGAGCAAGAGGAGCTGCCATTGAAGCCTATAAATAGAGAAATCATTTAGAGAGCAAAATGAGAGAGAGAGTGTGAGTGTGTGTAAGAGAGAAGAGAGAAAGAGAGCAGGGCTACAATGACAGCAGCTGCAAGTGCAGCAATGAGAGAAGGGAGTTGAGTAGAGTGGATGTGATCCTCCTCCTCCATGTATTTGTATTGTATCATTTCTTTATCTCTAATAATATGGGCCTCTCCCGTGGATGTAGGCAATTTGCCGAACCACGTTAAATATTGTGTGCCAATGTGCTAAGCCTCCAATGGGCAATTATCAGAACATCACCGGTCGGAATCCCCAACAGCTTTTGCATTTGAAATCCCACGAGAACAATATATCATAAATCTTGAAACATTGTTGTAATAAATAAGATCGATGTGCTTATTAAGGATATTTATTAATACAATTGAATCCACAGCTTTATATGTTCAACACTTGAAATTAAAATCTAGTTAAAATAGTAAATGAGTGTGTGGAAGACCTTTTTTTAATTCAATACTGCACACATGTAGCAAAAGGAAATGACAAAAAAATATTGCTAAGATGACAAAAATAACTATATATATCATAAGGCTACAAATACTAATAAATAACAGAAAAACATGAAAAATGAACATTTGTAATGATCCATCCAAAGGGAATTAATGATTTAATGACCGCTAACATATCAATAAGTTTGGTCTAAAACATCTATAAAATGATATCGAGCTTATCTTCTTTCTTATTGTAACGACCTGACTTTTTCAAAGCCAAAATCAGTGAAATTTTTTTTATTAAGTTCTCAATACTTTTCACAATAACATTCCGTGAATTAGTAATTAGGTCCCCTTCCTTATCATGGCATCATACGGATACAGTTTTCATGAGTCAACATTCCCATAAAACGGATACTCAATACACATACCCATAATATTATATTCTCATATTCATATATTTACATTACATCATATTGAGATACTCATAAGTTTGCATTCCTATTCTAGTCTTGTTATCAACACGAGTTTATACACGAGTGTTAAACGATAATTTTACATAAACAGTACCTTCCTTCATACAATTCTCATGTGATTTCACAACACAACATCCTCATAAAAGAGAATACCACATAAATATATTCATAACAACGTGTCTGCATGTTCGCACATCCACATCCTTGTTCCATTACAGTTTTCATTACATGTCCTTACAAAAGTGTCGAATGGCAAACATTCAACCAGTTTGTTCGTTCTTATCAAACACATAACTCCTAAAACATACTACTACATAACACCTTTCAAAGTATGTGAGCCCGAAGAATGGCTTTCCTACATACCTTGATTTTGTGATGTTCGTGTTACAAAAATAATATGGATACAAGAATTGTAAATAATCTAAACATAATAATAGATAATTAAAAGGACATTATCGTTACTTTCCATTATCAACTGAAGGTAAGTACATTCTTTTATTTACTTCTTATATGCATTGTACAATCCTTATTATTTCGCTAAATGTATTATCCTCGCTTATATGCCCTAACCTCTCCATAAGAGTGGTGGGGCCGAAGTTTAATCATCTATCAAGGTCAATTGCTTTCATGTATCAGGTAATTCTCTCCGTGAGTCTTTAACTATCTTGACACATAAGCGATCACTTCCCCATGTTACATTAATCACCCCCAAGTCCTCTCTTCAAGGCATCATCACTAACTACGAAACCCTCGATATTTGGAACGTACCAATTTTAGTATAACAGTCTACCTGGCCTTGTGCTTACTCAGCTAATCATGCCTAGGATTATATCGAAATCATATAATTCTAGGGCATCAGATTTACTTCTATTTCATACCCTATTTCTTGTCGAAGTTCCAATTACGAATCCTTCTTTCCATTTTGGTGACAATTCTCCTAATACTAAATAAGTGGGTAGCACCCAGTTCAAAAAACATAAGCACATTAAAGTTATTCATCGGTAGTGTACCTGCTACCACATTGGATGCAACCCTAACTTCTTCCTGTGTTAGGTGGAAGACTCTTTCTGGAGTCCGGTCATTTTGTGCCCCTAGCCTCCCTCGGTTGGAGTTTGCTCCTGATTGGGAAGACCTCACTAGCCTATTTACTGTGATGGACTTTTGGTAACTTTGACTTGGTTGTCGCATACTCTGTGCTTCTCAAATGTTTCTGTTAGGGCATTCCTTCTTATAATGGCCTCTTTCACCATAGTAATGATATCTTTTCCCCAAGTAGTAACAATTTCTCCATCTATGACCCTCTCCCTTGCATATAAAACATCGTCCTAGTGACACAGAGCAGTCTCTCGGATGCCTTTATTCGCACTTCACACAGTGAGGGTAATGCACATTCTCCCGGTCACTAGTCCCCCCCGATAGGTTTGCTCTTGGGTGAGTCTGTCCACCCATCACTTTTCCACCTGACTGTTAGTGAAACGGCATCGCTACCGTTCCCTTTCTAATGGATGCCTCAAACATTCCACTTTTTTCCTTCTTTAGAAACGGCAGTCTACTGGTAAAATCATCATCATCTCTCTTTTTGCTTGTTCCCTGATATCCTTATGGACCCTCTCTAATACAAGCTTTCAAAGCTTATGCCGCCTCAATCAGTTCTCTCACTTATTTAAACTGTAAGGCAATCAACCCTTGCCTCAATTCTTGTCAAAGCCCATCTCTCAACTTCTCAATCATATACTCTTAGGTTAGGATGTAGTGCAGAGTAAATAGTGAGAGATCATGGAATCTCCTTTCATAGTCCTACCGACATATCATATTGTCTTAACGCCAAGAACACTTGTTCTTTCACCTTGCAATGGTATCTGGAATAGAACTGATTTTCAAACTCTAATTTGAAGTCGCCCTAGGTCAGTGTTTTGGTTGCCCATCACAGTTAGACATTTCCCATCATGTAATGGCCTGGTTGGATAATAATTGAGTAGCATAATTTACCCGTAAGCCCTCGGGTATATTAATCTAGATCATAGTCTTCTCCACTTTCCTAATCCACCTCCCACCTATCTCAGCTTCTTATTCCCCCAAATACAGTTTGCAACCTATTTCTCTCATACTTTTAACCAACCGTACGAGTAATACCACGCTGCCTGTGGTCACGACACTTCTAGGGCTACCTGCAAAATTTGTGTGGCTGGAACTTCTTGTGTTGTAGAGCTAGCCATGCCCTCCATCACTGCTTTAACAATCTGGGCTAGGAGTCCTGGGTCTACACACGGTGGGGGCACCCTTATTGGTATGGTCAATGGATGTGCCTCTGTTTTTTCTTGCTGCCCCATCTCTACTGGAGGTACTTCTTTCCTCCGATTTGGTACCTGTTCTTCTTAAACTCTTGTGGTTTTTCCTCGCAAGGACCCAGATGCTCTTGCTAGAGTATGGGAAGTAGTATCATCCAATGGATACTCATCTTGCCAATCCTGGGCATTTCGACCTCTACTCCTCCTTTCTATGGAGGGTAGCTTGGTTCGTGCCCCCTAAAAAGTGTGCACCATCCTAAAATAAATCGCAACAACATCATTTTCATCAATCCTCAGGATCTAAACTAGGCACTCTGATACCAACTGTAACAACCCGGATTTTTTTCAAAGCCAAAATCGATGGAATATATATATATAAGTTCTCAATACTTCTCACAATGACATTCCGTGAATTAGTAATTAGGTTCCCTTTCTTTTCATGGCATCAAACAAATATAGTTTTCATAAATCAACATTTCCATGAGATGGATACTCAATACACATACCCATAATATTATATTTTCATATTCCTACATTTACATTACATCATATTAATATACTCATGAGTTTGCATTCATGTTCTAGTCTTGTTATCAACACGAGTTTATACATTAGTGCCGAACGATAATTTTATACAACTAATACTTTCTTTCATATGATTCTCATGTGAATTCACAACACAACATCCTTATAAAAGATAGTATCACATAAATATATTCATGACATCGTATCTACATGTCTGCACATCCACATACATGTTCCATTACAGTTTTCATTATAAGTCCTTACAAAAGTGTCGAATGGCAAATATTCAACATAACACCTAAGACATACTATTACATAGCACCTTTCAAAATATATGAACCCGTGGAACGGTTTTCCTATGCACCTTGATTGTGTGATGTCCCTGTTACAAAAACAACATGGATATAAGAATTGTAAATAATCTAAACATAATAATAACAACTAGAAGGACGTTATCGGTACTTTCTATTATCAACCGAAGGTGAGTACATTCTTTCATTCACTTCTCATATACATTGTCCAATCCTTATTATTTTGCTAGATGCATTATCCTCATTCATATGCCCCAACCTCTCCATAGGAGTGGTGGGGCCGAAGTTTAATCTTCGGTCGAGGTTAATTACTTCTCCTTAACTCAATCATCCACCTTGGATGCTTTTAATAGTAGCTAATTGCAATATCTAAACTCGATCATCCAACTTGAATGTTATTAACCAAAACTGATCACAAAAGTCAAACTCGCCATCTCTTACAGATACCATTAGTTGAAGTCAATCATCATAATCAACTTAGTCATTCATCTAGGATGTCATTTACCAAAACTAATTGTCGCACCCGACATCGCGGCGGCCCTAAAAATAATCTCGATTTATGGAAAAAAGAACAGATATCTGGCATCTTGTTCTTTTAGGGGAAAAGGTCTTGTTTAAGGAGTCGCCACCTAGTATTATGGTCACTAGAAACCCTATGGTTAACAGAAATTCTATGGCTCGGGATTGGTTACGTAAAAAGAAAGATATTATCACCCTTTAAATGTTCTGCCTGAGGCAGACTGCCTTGCTGGTTTTGTCTTAAATTGCTAAACATTTATTCGCTTATGCTATGATGATTTGTTTATAATATTCCTGACTCTGGCGCCAGTGAATATTCGAGCTCGAATAATTCCAACTGTGGCGTTGGTAAAAATTCGTAGCTACGAAAAAAAAATTAGATCAATATTTTATATTCCTTACTCTAGCACCAGTGAATAAATAAATAAAAATAAATTTATTTTTACGCATACATATATTTTTTTATTTTTCTAGCTAAATAAAATAAAATACAACAAATAAAAATAATATAAATTTAAACCGGTATTTTTATTCCTGACTCCGGCGTCAGTGAATAAACCAATAAATTTACATTATTTTTATTCATGCATACATATTTTTTTTATTTTTTCTACTTTTTTTATTTTTCTGTTTTTCTATTTTTTTTGGGCTGGGCCCAGCCAGCCCACATGGGCTGGGCTAGACCCAACCAGCTCAGCCCGGTCATTGGCCCAAGCTAATGACCCGGCTGGGCAAAAATCAAAGAAAGCACGCGTGAAGTGATTTCATGCGTGCATGAGCAGAATAGAGGAAATGAGTTAGAATGTGTGAATTAAAATTCAAAGTAAACACTAGCCGGTGAATTAAAATGAAAAGCGGGAAGAGGAAGAACTTACCTGGTCTGTTGGAGGCGAAGCTTTCTTGTTCTCTGGCTCTTCTTCGTTTTTGTTCACCTGGCTTGCACTTTGATTCAGGAGACGGAGGCGTGATGGATGACCAGCCAAAGCTCTGCTTCGGTTCCCTTTTATGCTCCTACGTTGTCCTCTTGTTCTTCCTCTGTTTCGGGTTTTTTCTTGCTGGTTCTCAGTTTTATTCTCCTCTATTCTTTTCTCCGGTTTCTCGTCTGGGTTTAGCTCCCGTTTTTTCTTCTCCTTTTCAGTCCAATTCCCCCAGTTTTTCTTCTTTGTTTGTGTCTCTGCCCAGTCTTCTCTGTTCAAGACGAAGACAAATGGTGGTAAAAGCACTAGGATTTGTTGCTGGTTGAGTGACCAAAAGTTTCCCTGGGTTCTGTCTCTCTTGTGATTCCTCCGTTTTATAGAGTCTGATCGGTGGTAACGGACGGCATGTAGAGGGGCGACAACATTAAAACGTCCTTAACTGAGGTGAGCGGATGATTACTGCCCATAACTGCTGGAAACGGTCTCTAGTTAAAGAAGAAGAAGAAGATGAACAGTGCTCTTTCAAACGATGCCGTTTTGGTATATGAGTTGGCCATTTGCGTTTTGGCCCGTGAAGTTCCGAACATTTTATAATTAAGCCCCTGGTTTAAACTGTAATTGCCCTTGCATTTCGGCATCTTTTACAAGTTAGTCCTTGGACTTTAATCTGCTGCAATTGAGCCCCCAATTAACCCCAAACTTTGCTAATGTTTCAATTAAGTCCCTGATTTCATTAATTTAATTAAATCCAAGTCCAATTAAGTCTCAAAACTTATCAATTCTCCAATTAAACCCTTAATTGGATTAATTAAATTAATTCTAAACTTAATTAAGTCTCAAAACTTATCAATTCTCCAATTAAACCCTTGATTGGATTAATTAAATTAATTCCAAGCTCAATTAAGTCTCAAAACTTATCAATTCTCCAATTAAACCCTTGATTTGATTAGTTGAATTAATTCCAAAGTTTAATTAATCCCCAAAACTTCCAACATGTTGGCCTTAAACCAATTTTAATTTATTCTTCATTTTTTCTTTTTTTTGCTTTTCATCATCATTCATTTTTTTTATTATCATTTTTCAGTAAAAATAATAGTAATAATAATAATATAAAAATGGTCAAAAATTGGGTTCTGACAGTTGCCCCCTCTTTATAATATTTACTATGCAAAGATATTAGAAAGTTTTCATTTTCTTTTAGCTTTGTATAGTGAATTTATAAAGAAAGGTAGATACAGAAAGAATTTTTGCTTTTTTAAAAAAAAAACTTTGAAGATAGTAGATTGACACACGACCTTTACAGAGAGAAGTACAAATCAAGAAACAAGTCATTTGGAAGACGACCCATATTTTTTGTTTTTTTTTTTTGTTTTTTTAAATGGATCAAATTGTTTTGGGCAACCTGCCCGATGATAAAAGAAACGCGAAAAGGGTTTCGCGAGTGGCCTAATTGTTCCAGGCAACCTGCCCGATGAAGAATAAAACGTGAAAAGGGTTTCGCGAGTGGCCTAATTGTTCCAGGCGACCTACCCGATAGGAAGAGTAAAACGCGAAAAGGGTTTCGCGAGTGGTGTAATTGTTCCAGGCGACCTGCCCGATAGGAAGAGTAAAACACGAAAAGGGTTTCGCGAGTGGTCTAATTGTTCCAGGCGACCTGCCCGATAGGAAGACTAAAACGCGAAAAGGGTTTCGCGAGTGGTCAAATTGTTCCAGGCGACCTGCTCGATAAAGAATAAAACGCGAAAAGGGTTTCACGAGTGGTCTAATTGTTCCAGGCGACCTGCCCGATAGCAAGAATAAAACGCGAAAAGGGTTTCGCGAGTGGTCAAATTGTTCCAGGCGACCTGCCCGATAAAGAATAAGACGAGGATTTTTTTTGACAAATATAAAGAAAAAGGTCTCATTGGTGTCTTATCCCCGAGATGAAAGCTTAAAGGAGCACTTAAAAGGAAGAAGAGGGCTCGAAGGCGCACTTGAAGGAGGTGAGGGCTCGAAGGCGCACTCGAAAGGAGGCGAGGGCTCGAAGGCGCACTCGAAAGGAGGCGAGGGCTCAAAGGCGCACTCGAAAGGAAGCGAGGGCTCAAATGCGCGCTCGAAAAGGAAGTGAGGGCTTAAAGGCGTACTTGAAAGGAGATAAGGGCTTGAAGGCGCACTGGAAAGGAGATAAGGGCTTTAAGAAACTCTTGAAAAGGGAGGTAGGGTTAGGAAACGCACTACCTTGGATGGTCAAGGGCTCAAAGGCACACTCGAAAAGAGATGAAGGCTCGAAGACGCTTTTGAAAAGAGGTGAAGGCTCGGAGGAGCACTCAAAAGAAGTGAGGGCTCGAAGGCGCACTTAAAAGAGAGGTAGGGCTAGGAAACACACTACCTTGGATGGTCAAGTGCTTAAAGGCACACTTAAAAGGAGATAAAGGCTCGAAGGCGCACTTGAAAGGAGATAAGGGCTTGAAAACACCCTAAAAATGATGATCAAAGGCTCGAAGGCGCATTTGAAAGGAGAAAAGGGCTTGAAAGCGCCATAAAAATGAGGATCAAAGGCTCGAAGGCGCATTTGAAGGAGATAAGGCTCGAAGACGCACTTTAAAGGAGATAAGGGCTTAAAAACGCCCTAAAAAATGATGATCAAAGGCTCGAAGGCGCATTTGAAGGAGGTAGAGAAATACAGAATTCTTATGGACAGCCTACCCAGGTTGAAAAATTCTCAAAAATGATAAATTTTTCAAAAACAATTTCAATCTTTGGTCATTTCAAGTTGGTCTTCCACTCGATGGATTCCGCTAGAATTTTCTCTAATGAAATTATCAAAACTCATTGTCTAATGTCTCAAATTTTAGATGATATGCATGCATCTTTACCTGTTTTGAAATATAGGCCCCCATTTCTTCTTAATCTTCTTGCTGTTTGATTGATGAGGACTTGCTACCTCTGATTTGGGTCCTCTTTGTCGCTTAGCTTCTAGCCCACTCGAGTTGGCCCATGTAAGTCTATTTTCAGATTTGTTTACATAACTCAGCCTTTGTGGTGCCCATCGTGACCCACTTGCTTGCTAAAGATTTTTTGTCTCGTCAAATAATTTGAGAGGATCACTCATTACTCCTCGTTTCAATGTTAAAAACATTCGGTGTCACTTGCTGAAAGGATCAAGTTGTCTTTTATAAACCAAAATGCCCCCTTGTCTTGTTAAAGGAAATTATCATCTCTTTTTCTAGAACTTTTTCTTTTAGACACAATGTTGCCCCCTTGTATTGGTCCTTGCCCCCAAGTGTGCTTTGTCAGTGACTTGGACAAATAATGGTTTTAAGAAGTCATTCTCTCATTTCTCTCCTTTTCAGTTTGGTGAAGGAGTATGGGTCTAAAATGAATCTTGAAATCTTGATCTTGCATTTTGAAAACAAAAATTATTTCGATGTGAGTCTAAAACAATTTGCTTCTGAAATCTTGCATACTCCTTGGTTATTTTCATTTCTTGGAAAAGAGATTATTTGCTCTTGTGTTTGGCAATGAGGTCTTCAGTGGAAATATGTTATGAGATGACCCTTTGTTTTAAAGTGAAGGGCTCGAGAAAAAGCTCGAGGTTTTGTATGAGAAAAACTTGTCTCTTTTTGAACATTCATTTTTATCAGCATGAATAATAATGAGTAGTTTATTCTTGATGTCATGAATCTTATGAAAAAGTATTCTTTGCATTTTGAGAGCATTGTTTATTGTTCTAGGTTGCTTGCTTGCTTGATTAGAAAGGACTTCTACAGGCACGTAACGTAGGCTGTGGTTTTTGGCTATGAAAGAAAAGGATTCATAAGGCTCAAAGAGTGTTTCAGGGTTTCCAAGACTGAAGATCACGATCAACAGTTTGACTCTTGACATCATTCATATTTTCTTTTGCCGCTCTTCTTTGATTTGCCCTTTTTTTTTTCATTGCTTTGCTAGAGCATACTCACTTTATCTTGGTTATCATTTTTTTTCTTATGATTTGGGCATGCCCCCTAGCATTTGAGTTTCTTGGGCTCTTTTGCCTTTTGGCTTTCTCACGGCTTTATCATCTTTCTTGATCATTTAAATTTCACTTGCCCCCCAGTGTAGGGTGTGATCCTAATCGGGATTTTTATGAAAGAAAAATTATTCAGGCACAAAAAAGGATCGCAAGGGATGTACTTATTTTAGAATGTGAAAGAAATAACAAAGATGGCCTTTCCTCATTTCAAGCGCAAGCAGCTATGATCAATAAACTTTGACCTTATCTAGTACAAAGATGCATTTCAAGAGTCATGAGCAACGAGTTCATTACATACCATTATTCATACATTTAAAAACACATGATTCAAGAGTCATGGGGTAAGGGTGTTTATTCATTTTTTTTATATATAATTTAGTCACTTCAATGATGGAGTTGCTTGATTCACTTGTCATTTTACAAGTAAAATATTAAAAATATGGTTTTTGAATAAAAATCAAATTATTTTCGGAATCAAAATGCAAGATCAATTTTTTTCAAAACTCCAATAAGAAAACTGATTTTGATAAAAGAGACGAATTGCATCTATGAGATCGCTCAAGGCTTCAAAGATGTGTTTGTGAGTCTTTATAAAAAAACTCTCTCAGAAAAATGAATAATGGTAGGTCGTAAACATGATTGAATAACAAACTCATTATTTTCATTGAAACTTTAGAAAAGAAGTTCAACAACAAAGAACTTATGACAACATTTTGGGCTATGAATACTGGCATGATAACACATAAAGGGGCTAAACATTTAGTGATCATTGATTGGAATTTCTAGAATCTTTCAATCATTTATTCTCTTTGACAATGACATCTTTTCAACAATCAATTGAAGTCACTTGTAGATCATTCTAGACCTACTATCACCATAGCTTTTCTTCAAAATAGTTGATTTCTGGTAGTCGATGTGAAGAAATTAGCTATAAGGATGATAAATGACTTGGCAACCACCTTCAGTGTCCTTTCCTTTTCCCATGAAACCATTCTTTTCAATCGGGTTAGCAATTTTACCTAACCCAATGGCTTGTTCAATCCTCTTAGCTATAACAACCAGGTTAGTAAAATGTTGTGCAAAGCTTCTAACCAAGTATTCAAAGTACGGAGCTTTAAAGGTGTTGGAAAATAAACTGATCATCTCCTTTTCCAACATAGGAGGGTTAACTTGTGCAACTACCTCACTCCATCTTCGGGCGTATTCTTTTATAGACTCCTTGTTTTTCTTCTCCATAGATTGCAAGCTTAACCGATCAGGGCCCATGTCTATATTGAACTTATATTGCCTCATGAAGGCATCAACTAAGTCCTTCCATTTTTTAACCTTGGTATTATCCAATCGCATATACCAAGTGAGGGTAGCGCCACTTAAGCTGTCTTGAAAGAAATGAATGAACAATTTCTCATCATCAACCACCTCAGCCATTTTGTTGCAGTATGCCTTGAGATGAGCTATAGGGCATTGGGTTCCCGTATATTTAATAAATTCCAGCACCCTGAACTTCTTAAGAATGACTACGTTAGGCACCAAATACATATTGACAGCTTTCACCAGGTCTCACAAATGGTTTCCCTCAATTGCCTTTATCCTCTTTTCTAGGGCGGTCCATTTTTCCAAACCCTCTTCTTTTAGCATCTTGCCCTTTTGAGATTCTTTCTCGATAGAATCAATGGTAGACAAAATTCTTGAGGGGTATGCTGGCTGGAAATGCATAGCTTGTTAAAATTCAGATGACACCCTATTTGCCCCCAAATTCTGTGGATCAAAATGAGTTACATGCATATCTTCAGGCTGAGCTATAAGTGTTGCTTTTCTGAATTTATCTCTCAAGGCCTGCTCGAGTAGACTAGTAAGCCTTGCGACCTCTTCTTTAAGATTATCCATCTCTTTTTGATGTTGGGCTTCCAACTGGGCTTTTTCTTCGTTTTCCATTTGTCTTTTTTCTTGAACGAGTGTTATAGATAGGTTTCAATAGGGAACCTATATTTCAACCTGCTAAATGTAAATCATGCAATTTATGCAAAAATGCTGAAATAATTAATTAAAAAAATGCATATGAAATGCGGACTCGCCCTTTATGGGATGACAACCTAATAGGAAGATCCTAGTTGTTGAGTGCATCAAAGGGTTAGTCATTATCTAGTTTCAAAGGGTCTCTCGCATGCTCAGTGATCGTCCATGAAAGGTCGATATGAGGCTTACAAGTAGTGTGAAAATAAAGGCCCTGAATAATATCAGTTTGGCATATCAACCACTTCCAAGTAAACAATCAAGCGAGAGTTGGATGGTTTCACGAGTCTTACCCAGGCTAAAGCCATTGGGGTACCGTTACTCCCCCACTTATCCTAGGTTGCAAAGTGTGTGCTATCAACGTGATGCATGGCAACATAAATAAGGATGCATGCTAAAGCAGTAAATGCAGGAAAAATAAACAAATAAACACAACAAACAAAATAGCAATAATAAGACAAAAGGCAAAGCTTAATCCTAAAAATCCCCAGTGGAGTCGCCATCCTGTCGCACCTGACATCGCGGCGGCCCTAAAAATAATCTCGATTTATGGAAAAAAGAACAGATATCTGGCATCTTGTTCTTTTAGGGGAAAAGGTCTTGTTTAAGGAGTCGCCACCTAGTATTATGGTCACTAGGAACCCTAACTGGTCAACAGAAATTCTATGGCTCGGGATTGGTTACGTAAAAAGAAAGATATTATCACCCCGTAAACGTTCTGCCTGTGACAGACTGCATTGCTGATTTTGTCTTAAATTGCTAAATGTTTATTAGTTTATGATATGATAATTTGCTTATAATATTCCTCACTCTGGCACCACTGAATATTCACATAAAAAAGTTATTTTTTTTACACATGTATATATTTTTTATTTTCTATCTAAATAAAATAAAATACAATGAAAAAAAATAATATAAATTTAAACAGGTATTTTTATTCCTGACTTTGGCGTCAGTGAATAAACCAATAAATTTACATTATTTTTATTCATGCATACACATTTTTTTTATTTTTTCTACTTTTTTTAATTTTTTATTTTTTTGGGGCTAGGCTGGGCCCGACCCGGCCCAGCATATATTTTTTGGGCTAGGCCTAGCTTAGCCCACATGGACTGGACTAGGCCCAACCAGCCGGCCAGGTCACTGGCCCAAGCCAGCGACCCGGCTGGGCAACAGTGGACACGCGTGTATAATCAGGCAGAGAGGTTAACTTAGAATGCACCGAGCTATAATCTCAAAATAAACAGTAAATCATGAATTAAAATGAAATGCAAAGAATGCAAAGTTTACTTACCTGGTAACTTTGGAAACGAAAACGTAAGGAAGACTGGCCTGCTGAACGCTTTTCTCCTTCTTTCTTCTTCGTTCTTATTATTCTATGAATGGTTTGTTCCGTGCTTCTGGTATTTTATTGATCTTCTGTGCTCCCTCCGGTATGTTTCTGTTCGTTTGTTATTTGCGGCTGCAGAAGTTATGAAGGAACTCTCTCTTCCATTCCCTCTGCTTCAACCTGCCCTTGTCTTCCCTTGAGTTTTTTATTGTTCGTCTTCCTCCAGTATTTCCCCTCGTTCTCGGTCGCTCTCCTAATCTCTTTTTTTTTCCGCCTGTTCTGGGTCTCTTCTTCTCTCAGTTTCCCTAGTTTTTTTCAATCTCTCCTTTTCTCTCATTCTTCGCCTTTTTTCTTCCTCTCGTCCTCTGTCTCCTAGGTTTTTTTTTGCCAGTTCCCCCTCAGTTTTTTCTTGCCAGTTCCCCCTCAGTTTTTTCCTCTTTTCCTCTGTTTTTCTTTCCTGTAGTCGCCCCAGTTCTGCTCTTTTTTCCTCCTGTGATCCCCCCTGCGCTCTCTCATCTTCTCTGGCTTTATAACCAGAGAATATCAACCATTTAAAACGGTTTCAAAGCCATTACTGCCAGAAACGGCTCTTGAGGAAGAAGGCAATGAACAGCTTCTCAAAACGGTGCCGTTTGTACGATGGAATGACCATTTTCAATTTGGTCACTGAAGTTCTGAAATCGTGCAATCAAGCCCCTTTGTAAATTGTAATTAGACCCCTGTATTTTGGCGCTTTTTACAAGATAATCCTTAGACTTTAATCTGTTGCAATTTTGCCCCTAATTAACCCCAAACTTTGCTAATGTTTCAATTAAGTCCCTGATTTCATTAATTTAATTAAATCCAAGTCCAATTAAATCTCAAAACTTATTAATTCTCCAATTAAACCCTTAATTGGATTAATTAAATTAATTCTAAACTTAATTAAGTCTCAAAACTTATCAATTCTCCAATTAAACCCTTGATTGGATTAATTAAATTAATTCCAAGCTCAATTAAGTATCAAAACTTATCAATTCTCCAATTAAACCCTTGATTTGATTAGTTGAATTAATTCCAAAGTTTAATTAATCCCCAAAACTTCCAATCATGTTGGCCTTAACCCAATTTTAATTTATTCTTCATTTTTTTTTTTTTGCTTTTCATCATCATTCACTTTTTTTATTATCATTTTCAGTAAAAATAATAGTAATAATAATAATATAAAAATGGTCAAAAATTGGGTTATGACACTAATCATCAACCATAACCCGATCATCCATCTCGGATGCCATTAGCCGAAGCTAATCAACAATCATAACCCGGTCATTCATCTCAGATGCCATTATCGAAGCTAATCATCAAGCACAACCTAGCTATCCATCTCGGATGCCATTAGGCGAAGCTAATTGATGCAACCATATTATTTGATAGTTTCACCCACATTTAACTAGCGTTTTGACTATTTTTTATATATATAATGCCTTGATATTCTTTGTTTTATGTTTTGAAGGTACTATTGGATGAAAGATGCAAATTGGAGTAATTGGAAGATTTGACCTTCAGTCGATGTTTTGTGCAAAGCGTGAGCTCTAGAGGTCAAAATGAAGTGATTCCAGTAGCATAAACAGCTAACAACTATACCTTTCTGTACATCTAAGACAAGAAAATAAAATAAGAAAGAGCATGGAAACCGCAGCCTTCAAAGTCAAATCTTGCAATCTGCTAGTGTTGACCTTCAAACATTCTGACTTGAATATCTTGAGCTATAGAAGTCTATTGCATGCAAACTTAATTTTTTTAGATTCCTAACTAAAATACCTATCAATGCTCCAAATGTCAGCCAAAAAAGATGTCATATGAGGGAGATATGACTTTTCAAATATGATAACTGAATTCTGCCAATAAACAGGTTTCATGAAGAAACGAGTCCAAATTACGTTCCGAAGCATCTAAAATGACATCCAAATTTTTATTTCAACAATTTACCTCCTCTATATCAAAGCTTGAAGATTTCATGCAAGGCTATTTCTCTTTTTTCAGGAAAATAGCTATTGACGTACTTAAATGTAAACTGTCTACTTAAAGGAGGACTATTTTGTAAAATAGAGACCAGGGTTTCCTAGAATATAAAAAGAATGAGAGAAGAGAAGGGAGAACAGTCAGGCAAGAGAGAAAAAACACCCCTTCTCCTCCACAAACTTGAAATCATGTTTTCTTTCTTTCTTTGTGATTAGTTGTTCAATCAACATGTAAGGCTAAACTCTTTTTCTTGGTTGTGAGAAGATGGAAACCTTCGAATTTTAAGAACTGTGAGATTTATTTTACCTTTTCTTTTCAGTTTATATGATGAATATGTTTGTTCTCCTATATTTATTTTTCCTATAATTGTTTATTTTAATTGCTAGAGCGGACTCTAAGTTATTATTGTACACAATATATTGTTAAGTTTGATATCAAAATCGGAGTTGTGGTATATGAACTTGTGAAACAACTGAGTTTAATAATTGTGGCGGATCTACATTATTAATCTTAGGGAGAACATTCAATCAAATCAAACACAGACTGTGGATAGTTATGTTTTCTTGATTAATCAACTTATCTAGTTCTTAAGGCTGCCATTGAATTAAATTACTAGTTCGGACATTGTAGTTGTTTGATGGTTAGGGTTAGTTATATGATGGATCCGTTAACTAACCAACGTTAAGAAGAGATAAATATTCAAAATATAAATTGATACTTTGTTTCCATGATCAGTTCTGATTTCTGTAGGTGGATGTTTACTTGCGACCAAGGTTTGTTTTCTTGATAAATTTCGGTTTTATTTAATTTTCACTTGATAGTTTTCTGTTTTCTTTTGCTTTAGCCTAGATAACTTCCAAACCCTCCAAATTGCATATCATATAGCATAAAAATCTGACTTGAACCTTCCTCGTGAGATCAACATATTGCTTGCTCTATACTATCTTGTGTGTTATGTTGTGTTTTAAGATAGAGTAATTAATTTGTGCGACCGCGACATCGAGCTAATCATCAAGCATAACTCGATCATCCATCTCAGATACCATTAGCCAAAACTAATCAACAATCATAACCCAATTGCATTCTGAAACATCAATGGCCATAAATCAACACATTTGCATTCTGAAAAATTGTTCACAGCTAACTAAAAAATTGTTGATGAAAATTGAGTCACTGCCAACTCAGAGATCGTCAACACAACACAATTTCACAGCTGATGTTGAAATTGTCAATGTACATGGTTCACAGCTAACTCAGAAATTGTTGATAAAATTGAGTTACTGTCGACTCAGAGATCGTCAACGTAACACAATTTCACAACTGACGGTAAAATCATCTGCGTGCATGGTTCACACCTAACTCAGAAATCATTGACGAAAACGGAGTCGCTATCGACTCAGAAATCATCCACGCAACACAATTTCACAGCTGACACTGAAATCGTCAACATATATGGTTCATAGTTAACTTAGAAATCGCTAACAAAAATTGAGTTGCTACCAACTCATAGATCATCAACGCAACATAATTTCACATCTGACGCTGAGATTTTTAGCACACACAATCATACATTCATTCATATGGTTCATAAACATGCAATTTCACCAATCATGCAAATAGAATTTGGGTATTAACCTAACATGGTCTCTGTTTTTTTCAGCTCTAGCATGCTCTTCAAGGTTTAAAGATAACATAATTCTGCATATAACATCATTCTAACATATTATCATATAATTTCATCAAACACAAGCAGAATTCTTGTCATTAGTACCAAATACACCTTTTAACAAAGTCATCATCTTTGTATTTACCCTTTTAACTCATATTATGTCCAGCCCTCACTATGGCCGGCCATCATCCTAAGTTTATAGATTCAAAATTGTTCATTTTTTTTTGTTAACTGTTCTGAAATTTGGTCCCCTATTCAGCCCCATTTTCGTTGGTTTTTCTTAGCGTTTTCTTCTTCCTTTTCAGTTCCAAGGCCCCAAGAACAAGTGGAGAAGTGGTATAGTTCATACCTCAAGAATTTAACAAGTTCTTTGTAAGTTTCGGTGGTCTATTCTTCCTCTTTTTTTCGGTCTTCTTCCTTCCCTCTCTTGTTGTCCAGCTGGCCCTCTGGGCTCCTCTTTCTCCCATGGTTTTGGTTTTCTCTTCGTCTCCTAACTCACTTCTCACTCTACACTCAAAGAAAGTGGCATGCAGGCTGGTTGGGTTTGATTTCTGCTTAGAAGAGGGGTATGTATGCTGCAGCAATGACTGTTGTCGGTTCTAGAAGAAGGTCTAGGCTCCTGCTTCCATCATGTTTTTTGTCACTTTTATTTCCCTTTAACTCTCTTCTCACACAACACCTTAAGAGATTTACATGTAGCTGGTTGGTTTCAGTTTTCTTTTTGGGAGAGAGAGTTGTTTCCAACAAAGTTACAGTTGGATCTTAAGGAGAGGAAATGTCACCTTTTCTCTCTCCTTGCATTTATACCCCCTCTTAATAAGGTAGGGTGTTTGGGTACTGGACAAGGTTGTCCTTATCCCCCTTTTGGGTTATCTTGGGCTGGTTTCTATTCCAATTCTCCTCTAGAATAGGCTAGTCCAACATTAATTTTTGTTGAGTTTTATAGTGTCTCTACCAGTTCAGAAATCGGCAGCCAAAAACTGTTACTGCCGATTCAAAATCGATAGCCAAATTATGTCACTATCGATTCAGAAATCGGTAGCCAAAAATTGTGTCGCTGCCGATTGAGAAATCGGTAGCGATGGTAGAGTCATTTCTGGCTTTACTTTTTTTGGGTGTTTACAGGTAGGGCTGGCCAAGTGAAGAAATTAGGCAAATTGTGAAATTTGATGATGAAATGCATGGGTTAAGACCTTGTTAAACTCTTAGAATCATGTTTAAACCCAGAACAGAATCCATGTGTATGTTAATGACTTAATTTTTACATGTGTGATTGAAGATAGTATGTGAAAATGTGTTGAAATGAAGGCATATGTGCAAAATTGTATTGTTGTTAAACCTTAAAGGCATGCTGAAACTGTAGTGGAAATCACACCATGTAAATGCATTGCTTTTATGTGGGTAACAGATGAACTTGTTTAATTAGGAATCAAATGGTTAAATGTATGAGCATGACATGTTGTTGGGAATATGTTTGTGTTAAACTTGATAAAATGCATGCAAAAGATTGATTGAAAAAATGCAACTATATTACGGCCAAGAAGAGGAAGCATGAAGAAACCTCACTTGATGAACATCTTTAAAATGGCATGAAATAGCATAGAAGAGGAACTTGTTGTGTGTTGTTGAATTGTTACTAATTATATTGATAAATTTGGATAATACCATTGAGAATTTAAAGTAATGATTAGGGGATTCTTTAGAAGAATATGCATGTGGAGATTTGATTTACATTGTTGATGATCTTGTGATAAAATTTGAATGAGATTGAATTTGGTATATGTTCGAACTTGGTTAGGGGTGAGTTATGAAAGGGGAAAGTTTAACGTAGACCTTATGCTTAGTTGAGGCAAAGAGTAAAACCAAAAGCGACTCCATCGTCACTGACAATTTCTGAATTGACAGTGACATGGATTGCGTTGATGATTTCTGAGTCGGCAATAGCCTATATGCGTTGATGATTTTAGCGTTAACTGTAGAACTGGGTTGTGTTGATGATTTCTAGGTCAGAAACGACTTAGTTTTCGTCAACGATTTCTAAGTCTGTAGTAGCCTATATGCGCTGATGATTCTAGTGTCAGCCGTATAACTAGGTTGCATTGACGATTTCTTGGTTGGTAACAACTCAGTTTTCATCAATGATTTTTGAGTCAGTAATAGCTTATGTGCGCTGACGATTTCAGCGTCAGCCGTAGAACTGGGTTGCGTTGATGATTTCTAGGTCAATAGCGACTCAATTTTTGTCAACAATTTATGAGTCAGCAGTAACCTATTTGCACTAACGATTTCAGCGCCAACTATAGAACTGAGTTGAGTTGATGATTTCTGAATCAGTAGTAGCTTATGAGTGCTAACGACCTCAACGTCAGCCATAAAACAGGATCGCATTAATGATTTCTGGGTCGGCAGCGATGTAGTTTTTGTCAATGATTTCTAAGTTAATAGTAGACTAAGTACGCTGATAATTTCTTGCGTCAACCACAGAACTGGATTGCATTGATGATTTCTAAGTCGACAATGACCTAGTTTTCACTAACGAATCTTGGGCCATAAGCGAATCAATTTTCACTAATGAATTCTATGTCACCTGCAATTAGTTTTCACTAATGAATTCGGTATCACCAGCGAATCAGTTTTCGCTGACGAATTATATGTCACTAGCGAATCAGCTTTTGCTAACGAATTCAATGTCTCCCATGAATCATTTTCTCTAACAAATTATATAACACCAACAAATCAGTTTTCGCTGATGAATTTTATGGCACCAACGAATCAACTTTCATTGATGAATTTAGTGTCTTCAGTGAATCAGTTCACATTGATGAATTCTGTGTCACCAGCAAATCAGTTCTCATTGACGAATTTTGTGTTACCAACTAGTTTTCGCTCATGAATTCCGCATCACCTGTGAACCAGCTTTCACTAACAATTTTGTGCAACAGACTTCCATACTAGAGTGGACTTAAATGCTTATAATTATTTCATTGTATGATTGTGTAATATGGAACACTTTAATATGAACATATGTATTCTTGAAATATGTATGGTGATGAGTTATGTGATTACGGAATGCAAATGTGCTTATTTGTGACCATTGATGTGTTAGGTGGTGCAACCAGGATCGGACCTTCGACTAGACAAGGGCAGGTACAGGAGGAACGGGTAGGTGACTTCCACCCCCTTCTAGCATAATGATAATTTCTCGAAATGAATTCACTATGAAAAATTAGTTATCGTACTATAGTGAATACCAAACCATTATGTAATGTTTGAACGAGCATTATGAATGATCTATTATTGTGTTATAGTGAATACTATAATGAACCATTATGTAATGTTGTTACGAAGGATATAATATTATGTTATAATGAATACTAAACTATTATGAAATGTTTGAATGGGTATTACGAAGGGTCTGTTATTGTATATTACGGAATGCTAACCATTATAGAATATTTGAACGAGCATTACAAAGGATCTATTATTATGTTATAGTAAATACTAAATTGTTATGGAATACTCTATTATTGTATGAGCATTATGAAGGATATAATATTATGTTATAGTCAATATTGAACTTATAACATCCAACATCGAGAGAAGAGTGTCCAGAGCTAGAGCATATTAAGGCAGTTGGTACCTAACCTTGTAGGACGTGTTTTGGGGCATGTGGGCTACCAGAAACAAAATCATGAGGCATGGAAGCTGGGTTGGGTTAAGTCATAACGGATAATGTTCTGCAAAGGGGAGTGAGTCGGGCCTTACATATGGTATCAAATCCGAGGACGACTCATTCTTAAGGTGGGGGGATTGTAACATCTAACATCGAGAGTAGAGTGTCCAGAGCCAGGGCATATTAAGGCAATTGATACCTAATCTTGTGGGACACGTTTTGGGGCTTATGAGCTGCCAGGAACAAAACCGTAAGGTGTGGAAGTCGGGTTGGGCCGAGCTATAACGGACAATATTTTACAAGGGGAAGTGGGTCAGGCCTTACCAAACTGTTATGGAATGTTTGAATGAGTATTACGAAGGATATAATATTATGTTATAGTGAATACTAAATTGTTATGAAATATTTGAATGAGTATCGCGAACAGTCTATTATTGCATATTAATGAATGTTAACCATTATGGAATGTTTGAACGAGTATTATGAAGGATCTATTATTGTGTTATAGTGAATATTAAACTGTCATGGAATGTTTGTATGAGTATTACGAAGGATATAATATTATGTTATACCGAATATTAAACTGTTATCGAATGTTTGAACGAGTATTATGAAGGGTCTATTATGGTGTTATAATGAATGTTAAACTATTATGAAATGTTTGTATGAGTGTTATGAAGGACTTATTATTGAGTTATAGGGAATGCTAAACTGTTATGGATTGTTCGAATGAGTATTATGATTAGCTTCAGTTAATGACATCCGAGATGGGTGATTGGATTGGAAGTTGTGATTAGCTACGGCTAATGGCATCTGAGATGGATGATCAGGTGTGTATATTGTGATTAGCTACGGCTAATTGCATCCGAGATGGATGACTGAGTGTGTATATTGTGATTAACTATAACTAATGACATCTGAAATGGATGATCAGGTGTGTATATTATGATTAACTACGGCTAATGACATCCGAATAGATGACCAGGTGTGTATATTGTGATTAGCTACGGCTAATGGCATTCAAAATGGATGACCAAGTGTATATATTGTGATTAGTTACGGATAATGACATCCGAGATGGATGGCTGGGTGGTCATATTAGGATTAGCCATGGTTAATAGCATTCGAATGGATGACTGGGTTGAAATAAGGTGGATAACATATTAGTGGTCTTGCAAAGGGTGACCAAAATAAAATGGATTAAAATAACTACGATAAATGAATTAACTTTGGTCCCTACCACACCTATGGGAAGGTTGGGACGTGAGAGTAAGGATATTATAGTTGAAGAAATATTAAGGTTGTATTATGTATGTAAGGGGTAACGAAAAGATTATACTCACTTAGATTATAAACAGAAGTAACGTCGATATGCTTTTAGTTATCTGTTGTCATGTTTTAGATTACTTATACCTCTTGTATCCATTTTGCTTTTGTAACAGGGACATCATACAATTAAGGTGCATAGGAAAGTCCTTTCCATGAGTCCATATATTTTGAAAGGAACATGTTTTAGGTGTTATGTATTTGGAAGAAGCGAATGTACTAGTTGCCATTTAGCACTTCTAAAATGACTTATATCGATAATTGTAATGGAACGCGGATGTGAATGTATGAATGTGTAAACAAAATGTTATGAATGTATGTATATGATATTCTGTTTTATAAGGTTATTGTATTGTGAAATTACATGAGTATTACATTATACTAGGAGATGAATTCTGTTATGATGAACCCCTATGAAACTTCGGATTGTTACAAAAGTAATTAATTCTACTTGGATAGCTAAAAAATTGCTTATAATTATTATTGCGTACCTAAACATATCCAATGAAGCACTTAATACAATATTGGATGACGATTTTAGGATTAAGCACACTAGTACAACTATGAAGAGCTAAAATTAAGGGTAAATAGTTTATGGAAGGAAGTCATAAGGAGTATTATAAGAGACTGCATAGATATATCCATATTTTGTAATAATATAACTAAGGGTATGATATGTTTATAGGATTTGACCCTAAATACAACTTTGAAATGTATTCACCAAGGAAATTTCAAAGGGACAAAACAAAAAAAAACATGGTGTGCCAGGATTTTATACAGCGTTGTTGGGTTTGTTTTCAATTTCAATTATTGTTAAAAGAAAGGGTGGGAAAACATTGTGGACTACTATAGTGTTTTACTCATTCATACCTTTTAGTTTTTTTTAAAAAAATTACTAGTAGTAGTTATTGTGCTCGTATTATGTTGCAGGCAAGATTACAAGTTAATTTGTAATGTAAGAGAAGACAATATCAATGTTATGGACATGTTTTTATAGTATCATGAATTTTGTTAATTAAGGAATGGAAAGATGATGTGCATGCTTAATATAATAAATAAATAATATATGAACTAATAATTTATAAAATAGTGATGAAAGTTAATGATGTGATTCAAGTACCAAAGGATTTATTGGAGGTTCTGGTTAGTCCAATTACAAGGCTTAGAGCTAAGAGGTTCAAAGAGGCTTTCAATGAACTTCTTCAAGATACGTGGGCTAAGATAGACTTCAGGAGAATATTAAATAATGAGGAGCAAGTTGTGATTAATCTTATTCATGTTCAAAAAAGGCTTGTTGGTAGAACCAAGACCATTACACAAGGATTGTGAGAAGAAAACTAGATTCGATCAGTTTGACCTTTCGCTACCTTTTTTTTATCGTATTTGGATCTACAGGTCGAAATTTGAGGTTATTCCAGTTGGGTTGAAAACTAGACTTCCATACATTTCCAACGGTATATGGCACACCTTATAATTCTTTAAGACGAGAGAGAATCATTCGTTTGAAGTTGAGCTTTGTTGTTGTTAGACAGAATGCGGAAATAACCGAACTTGTCTTATTAAATTAGTTGGGCTATTAAACTTTCTATATTTTGTGAGGAAACACTTGTTTGGGTTTCAGACTTGTTTATTTTATTTATTTTAATTAGTTTTAGCTAGTTTTAGCTTGGGTTGATTATTATTTAAATTGGATTTATATGTGACCCATTAGGGAAACCAGGGTTTTTGGATTGGGGTATAAATACTCTTGAGAATAATTTTCAGCACACTTTTCTCTGGTTAATAATATTCTGATTTTTGCTGACCTTTGATTGTCAATCTTAATTCTTGATTGAACTTTCAACTCTTCAAAAAATTGACCAATCTTTGTTGTGAATTTATACTCCTTTTGCTTGTATGCAGGTGTAGGTGTTGTGATTGAGTTGGTTTATAGTCTTGTTGCCTTGGAGCAGCTCTTCCATTGTGATAAGCTCATCCTATTTTCAGCAAACTTGAATTAGATAGATTTTGGATTTGCGAATTTTATTTAATTTCGATAGGTTTCACATCAGTTAATTAAAGACTAAATTAAAAAATAATAAAATATAAAAAATAAATGAACTTGTAAATATTTTATAAGTATAGGTTATAGAGAGTCTGATGGTCAACAGTAACATTGGTTCAATCAAATTTGGAATAGAGAAAAAAGCAAAGGCAATTTTTATTTTCAAAGCTAATTTTAATTTAATTATATGAAAATTTAAATAAATATTCAAAAGGATTTGGAGGATTTAAATCATGGGAAAAAAATTTCCTTTAGTCAAAATTCTCATTTTTATGCATTTTTTCCTATTTTGATAAAACATATATATATTTTTATTAACAACATGAATTTTTAAATAAAAACTTAAGATGATTTAAATAAATATTTGCATGAATTCTAATAATTTAAATTCATGAAAAAAAAATTTTAGTTAAAAATCCCTTTTTCTTATTCATTTTTTTAATGAAAATATTTATCTTTATTGTGGCTTGAATGAAATTTACTGTAATGTTTCTTATTTTTTATTATTCTTTATTATTTTAGGGAATTTCTCTATATCTCTTAATATTTAGGGAATTAAATGTGAGAAAAATAAAATTTAACTTTAAACACCTAAAACTAAACATAAATGACAAAAAAATATAAAAATATAAAAAATATTAAGGGATCAAATTGAATATTTGCAAAAATTTCAAAGAATAAATCACACTGTTTGCTACATTCAAGGATTCAAACATTAACATCTAAAACTATAGGGACCAAAAATGTAAAAGTAAAGAACTTTAGAGACTAAATTAAAGTTTTTCAAAAGATTTAAGAACCAAATTAAATTTTAATACAACATCAAGGGAGTGAAACATTAGAAAAACAAATTTTTATATTTGAAAGGTTAACTAAAATTACAAGGAACAGGTAATGCAAAGAACAAAAACTATATAGACCAAAGCGTATTTTGCAACAATGAACACGAAAAAAACTCAATTTTTTTTTTTTGTTAATCTATTAGTAATAATAATTTGTTAATGGTTACGTTTTGTTAATTATTTTATAAACAATAAATATCACCAGTTGTATTGAAGGCTTGTTGGGCCAAACGGTGTCGGATGGAATGAGGAGAAAAAAAAGCAAGAGTGATCAATGAAAAATAGCCGCCTTCGAGTCTGGGCGGGAAATCGCAGAGCCCCAAATCAGTAGTAACTGAACTAAACCTCAATCCCAAATCGACTTTGCTGCATTTCCTTCGGAGCTGCGAATTGGAAGAAGGAAATGCCTCCAAAGAAGAAATCCAAGTCGTCTTCTTCTTCAACCTCATCAGCGAAGAAAAACCATCAAAACTCACAGCAGCAGCAGCAGCAACCTTCCAAGTTTGGAATCCAACATTTCTTCAATCTCCACACACAAAACGTACTTTCCCTCTCTCAAAATCCCCAACCTCCACCCACTCCTGCAATTCCCCAAACCCTCTCTCAAAACCCTATAATTTCCCCTAATTCTCTAAACCCTAAATTTGCGCCACCCTCCGATTCTCACCACCTCGATGCCGACGATAACGTGATGGATGTCTCACATGAAATCACCAAGTCGGTGTCTCTCCAACGCTTCAAGTTCTCTCCTGGAATGGTACTATTTATTTTTCTCCGTTTTCTTTTAATTAATTAATTACCTATTATTCAATTAGGCGATTTATTTTAATTTATTGTGGAAACAGTTGATAAAGCAGAGCCAGGATGATGGTGGCGATGAGGTCACATGGAAGATATCTCCGGTTAGTGAAAGACTCCAAGCTGTCTCCAAGCAAATGCCCCAACTCATTCAACTCTTAGCTGAAACTTCAAAGCTTAATTCTTTCAGCATTCGTCCTTGTTCCTCTTTAAATGACGAGGTATGCTTTTCAATTCCAATCCATGAACTTCTGCTAAATTGTTAAATTTCCTGTGTGCATCTGTTTTGATGATAGCAATGAATTGGGCAGATTTCATCTGGTACTGCTGGCAAGGTTGATAAGCAGGTTCCTTCACCTCCATGGAAGGGTGCTGACAGATCTTTGGTGCCTGCTAGTAGAGTTGGATTGAAAAGAATAAACCCACGTCAGGATGTAAATTTGACTGATGTTAATTGCTCGCTTGCTGGTCGACAAAGTCCTTTCAGAACTCCGCCGTCCCTTTCGTATTGTCACGAAAAGGTAACTATAATGTCTTATATTTTGACTGTTTATTAAGTACAGAATTCTTCATGTTTTTTTAATGGATTCTATGATAACATTGAACGACATATGAAAGTTGCTTTCTTTCTTTGTTGTTTTAGGCTTCACTCATTAAATGTATGGTGTGTGATTTCGTTATTTCTGGTTTGTTTGTAAGTGCAGCTTTCTAATGTTGCTGAATGCAATGGAGCATCAGATCAACTGGATCAAAGGCAACACAAAAAGGTTTTGCTTAGGATTATAATTTTTTTTTTTATTTCCATTCACTGAACCATTCTATTCTAGTAGTTTGAAGTAGCTCTGGTTCACATAATCCAGTACTGATCATATGCCTGTCTGTATTTTTTTATCCTCTCAGGCATTGCTTGAGCTTTTGGACCAAGTAGAAGATGCAATTTCTGTTGAAGATTCAGAACCTAGTACTGTCAATTCATCTAAAAATCACGATGGAAATGGTTATGACATGCCCTGCAATGCTGGATCTCTAGTAAAAGAAGCAGCAATAGATCCACCAGAAAGTGTTGCTGTGCCGTTGTCAAATTATAATTTTCTTGTATTGGAGGTAATCTTTGCTTATTGCTCCACATGCATCCTCATTTTATATCCCTTATTTGGAAAATACCGAATACTTCTAGATGATACCTTCTCATGCATCTCGGTGTTAGGTATCTGAGAAGCACAGGCCCGCGGATTCATCTGGTGCTCAATGCCCTTATAAGGTTTCTTTGTAAGCTCTAGTCAAAATTACTCCACTGCTTCCAAAGACCTGATAAAGTACTTAAGGTAATCAATTTCCTTTCAGGTTCTTCGATTGTTGAATGAGCAAAGTGGAGAAGAGCGAACTGTCTATTTGTGGGAAGAGTGGTAAGTTTTTTTCTCTGTTTGTTTCTCGGGGCTATGGAGACCTAAGGTCCTCTTCTCCAGAACCATCACAAGATAATAAAAAAAATGTAAACATCACCCAAATCATGACTGCAGTTGTCTGCTTAGTTGATCTCAAGAGTGCCAAACACTACTGAGCCAAGTGCAATTTAGTAACTCCTTACAAATGTTGACTAAATTGTAGTTGGGATGAACCTTATTGATGCTGTGTTTTATATGCAAGATAACCATTGTCAAATCATACTCAACAAAGAGCAAGCCTAAAACTTATCTTCCATGCCAACCTTGTTAATGGTTATATCTGAGGTTTTCCATGTGATTGCTTGGATGCTAATGGATTAAATTAGTAAAATGTACAACCAAAATCAACTAAACCTAAATGGGAGATTGCATAATAGTTTGGGACTTGAGTTTGGATATTAAAATTAATGAATACAAAGTTCTCTTTTATTTCAGATTCTTTTTAGCATGAATTAGTGTTAGTGGTTTGTTAATGCTGTCCTAAGAACATGATATCTTCCACCACCAAAAAAAAAAAGGAAAAGAAAATAAGAGAAGAAAAAGAACACGATATCTTCATCTTTCAAAATCATTTTGGGGCTGGCTTTTTCTGGCTTTTTGCTGCTTTTGATATCATGCTGGTTAAATTGGGATTTGAATTCTAACTGCTTGTTGTATTGGTTTGTTGATTGCACTACAAATATGCTAAATGTTGCTTGAATATATTTTAGGTTCTATAGTGTCATTGCACCTGGAGATACTGTAAATGTGATTGGTGAATTTGATGACCAAGGAAAGTGTGACGTGGATCGTGACAATAATCTCTTAATTGTTCATCCTGACATTCTAGTCTCTGGAACTCGGGTAATTCATCGCCTTTGTGTTAGAATTTAAAAATACATATTTTTATTGATGTTCTATTGAACTTTCCTCTAATGGTAAATTAGCTGCAATATTTGCAGAGATGTCTGTTGCTTATGTTTCTTCTGTTATTTTATGATAATTTTTTCCTAATGGATAAGAACACTTTCAGGTTGCTGCTAGTTTCAGTTGTCCACGTCGAACTGTTTTAGATGAGAGACTAAAATGCAGTGAGCATTCAACTGCTGCATTAATTGGTACCTTGCTGCACCAAATTTTTCAGGTTTCATGTTATAACATTTCCCCTATAATTGCTGGAATTTTTTTATTCCAGGTTTACTGTATTCCTGAACGAGCTTCTATGTGATGCATTTTCATGATGTGTGATATCTCTTTCCTTTTCCAGGCTGGACTCATGCAAGATAATCCTACCATAAACTTTTTGGAGGAATATGCTAGAATAGTACTCCAGAAAAATATTGAAAGCCTGCATGCATGTGGAGGTGGGTATTTATATTAATGCCAATTTACTAAGTTTTTTTTCTTAAAAAAAAAAAAAACTCACCCTGGCAGCATCATCTAGGTTCACCAAGTTGTTGAACTTGTCAAGTCAAATGCTCTTATTATAGTTCAGTGTGCCTTATCATGCGAGTATTGTTTTATTTTTGTCATTTTAATATGAAGGTTGAACCTTGCTGATCATCATCTGGAATTTTGCAGTAAATGAAAATGATATCTTCAATACTTTGGTTGAGGCAATTCCTAAACTAATAAATTGGATCAACCTGTTCAAAGATTCACAGGTATGCTTTATTTGATTTATTGTATCATTGTTGTCATTTTGGTTCCATCTGTTTAGCTGGGGAATCCTTGCTTGAACTTGTCCTTTTGCAATGTTAATCTTGATATTTATCAGCTTTGAATTTCTTATAGGTTGTATTGGATCTATTTCTATTTATTATGAACTACTGATTTTTAATTGTTTTTCTTCTCTGAAATCTGAAAGACAGTTAAAATCAGTAGTTCATGACAGATTATTTGGATGCAACATATAAGAAATTCTGATTTCTCTAGTATCAAGAAATCTCTTCATGACATCAGAAATTGTCATTCTAATTAATTATAAAAAAGTTTTTCAAAATTGATTTGACATATCTTTTCTACTCTGCATCCTTTGATTGTAACCATGTTATTTTTTAACTCAATAAAATAGTTTCTTTCACCTCCCACATGAAGTGCTGTATGCATTCATCAAATATCACCTCTCTCCTACTATCTTAGTACCACAGGGACCTTGTCTTCCTGTCAGACAATGAAAACAATCTCTATGATGCACAAACTTGAGTTTGTGTCCCTGTTGTATGAAATTATGCAGACCATCTATTCTCAAGGCTGATGATTCATAAGTTGTATGCAGGATTCAAAAGCCCCCACTATTGATTTTGGTCCTGACAATGGATTGAAAAAGCTAAGTATATCTGAGGTTAGCATTTCGCTTATTCTTGTTTCAATTGCTTACTATCCCATGCCAATTGGCTTCACTGCTACTTACCGCACAAATATTTGTACATAGGTATATTTAGTCTTTCATATTTATGCTTACATGGACCATGAAAAAGGTCCTCATGTGTAAAAAATATTTTCTGTACCTGTGTAGTCTGCCTTGATTCAGGATTTGCCCACAACTGGCAGTTGTTTTGTTGTTACTGAAGTATATCTAAGTTTATTTTTCACTCACCTGTATAAAACTGTAGCATTAGCTTTGAATTTGTTAGTGCTGTGCTGTAACAATACCCGACAAGTTTGTAATAATGATCCATGTTAAATGCAGGTGATTGATATCGAGGAGATGGCATGGGCCCCAAAATATGGGTTGAAAGGAATGATTGATGCTTCTGTCCGCGTTAAAGTAGAGTCAGGCAGAAATAAAGCAGATGAGAAGATTGTGCCTCTAGAGTTTAAAACTGGGAAAGTTTCCAATGGGCAGGCAAGTTATGGTCTTTGCTGAAAAGTATGTGCTAAGGATTCTTAAATTATTTGAGAAACCTTGCAAAGAATTCTATTTCTGATGTTTTTTCCTCGAATTATAAATGTCTTCTTTGCAGTCATCCATGGAACATGTAGCCCAAGTGATTTTGTACACTCTTCTCATGTCTGAGAGGTGTGTATGCCTTATTGTACCCTTTTTCTTGGAATAAAGAGTGGTGGTGGTGTAGGCATCTAATTTGGTGAACAATTGAGGGATCATTCTTTATTTTCCTTTTACTTGTCATGTTTCCAGGTATCTGAAACATATTGATTCTGGTCTTCTGTATTACCTCCAATCAGATCAGACACGGGTATAATCACATACATCCCTGCCAACTAGTTCTCTGCATATTTGAAGATGATTCGCCTACATCTTTGAGAACTATTACTCTGCATATTTTAAGATGATTTAGTGTTTGTGTCCTAATTTTGTGAAGGGAATCACAGTTCAAAGGTCTGATGTGGTTGGGCTAATCATGCGTCGAAATGAGCTTGCAAATGACATCCTTAAGGCATCAAGAACTCAACAATTGCCTCCAATGCTACAGGTATGACTGCTATTGAACTATTAGAATGACGTGTTTGTGGAAAATTCTATTTAATTTCATAAATGTTTCCATTTCAGAGCCTAAATATGTGCAGAAGTTGCCGCCATCTTGATGTTTGTACAATCTATCATAAGGTAATGTTTTGATCCTTGAGCTTAAGGAATGCAAATTGTTTTGTGTAGTTGGTAAGAAAATCTCATCTTCAATCGTCTCAAATGCTGCAGGTGCATGGTGGAAGCAAAGAGAGTAGTGGACTCGGTGATCTGTTTGATTCACATGTTCATCATCTGACAACTGCTCATTATGTTTTCCTTCGACGCTGGGATCAGTTGATTGACTTAGAGGCTAAAGAGACACAGGTGAAATCACTTTTTAAGAAATACAGGTAGTAAACCCCATAAATTTAGTTCTAGTAAAATGATGTGCCCTTTTCCTTTGTCAACTGTTGCAGCTTGTAAAAAACAGAATATGGCGTCCACATAGTTTGAAGAGTGATCATTCCACTAGTTGCCTTTCTTCTGCTGTTCTTGATACTTCAGATCGAGTTCCATATCAGAAATCTCTCAAAGACAACCGATTCATTTATCGTTTTGTCCATAAAAAAATGCCTCTTCATGACGTGCATGCTTCTGGTGGAGAATCTTTGAGTTTTCCTTCTTCTTCGGCAGAAGATTTCAATTATACACTTAAAAGTGGAGACTATGTGGTACAGTAATTCTGAAAAAAAAATGTGGTGCATGATTCAATTATATTTCTTCTTTTTTTTTTCATTTTTTTTTATCAGCAGTAGTGTGGAGGGGGTTGAATTGGCATCCCCTTGTTTATACCTGATCCCAGTTGCCATTTGGCTCCAAGGCCAATGGTAATGCTATTGTTGAATTATCATAACGTGGGTCAAAATTTTAAAATAATTTGAGAAGTGTATTTTTGTAGGTGTTATGCATTTTCTGCTTTTAAGATTTTTCTATCTCTTAAGCATCTTTATGTTCATTTCACATTTCTGTACAGTTTGCACCTTATTTTTTATCGGTGCCCTTATCTATCTTTGACATATTATAATGGCCATTGGCTATCCTAAATTGTCATTTGTCATTGGATTTATATTGCTTTTGCAACTTAAGAGACAATTGTAAAGGGGCTAGCAATTAAGATTTTAAGAGGATCTGTCCTTTATAGTGGACGATGTTTGTTCTGTTGCAAAAGATCTTTCATAGGGTACCGTGCTTAGTAATTTCTATATTACATTTTAGATTTATATTCTATTTCCTCTTGTCTACCTGTCCAGTTTCTTTACGTTTCCTTTTATGATATGCAAAACCTGTTACAATGGAATCTATGAACTTTTTTTTTGGAATTTTTCTCCTCTTGGTGCTTAATTTCTTCGTACTATTGTAGAAATCATTTGCATGATAACCTTGACTATCTTTTATGCACCAACTGTGAGATTATATCTTAAAGAGTTCGAGTCTTAGATCTTATTGCTGTTCGAATGGGACTGTATTTCTTCTCTCACAGCCTCACACATTCTCTTTACCAAGCCATCTTTTATGGATTATGCTTCAAATGTTCAAAAGTTGATTTTTCCATTTAAGTTGTGGTATCCAAGTGATTCCTGAACAATATCATTTCCCATATGTTTAATTCTTAATGGTCCAGTATTTTACCTCTTCCTGTTGTTTCAAGTACTCACATATTATCTGTGATTATCAGAATATCAATTTTTTGTAGTATTTGTCAAGCATATTCTAGAAGTAAATTTCAGATGTAGTTTTTGGAGTCCAAACATATGGTCCTGGTTTAGTTTATATGCCAAAAGTTTTCTTTTTTCTTGATTGCTTGGATCCCACTTTCTATTTTGATGCATGAACTGCATATGTTTGAGAGCTTGAAATTGACAATTTATGAGCTGCTGATGCATCTGTGAAATGTTCCACTTTATTTAACATTTGTTACAGAGCGTAGTCATATTTACTTATTTTATAGGCAATTAATTGATTTGCTGTTTTCTATGTGTAGATTATTAGTACCAAATTTGGCCATCAAACTGTAGCAAGTGGGTTCATAACAGATATCAGTCGGTCCCATGTTTCTGTAAGCACAGTATTTTTTCTTACTCTTTGTATGAACCTTTGCCAAGTAAGAAACTGAAAAGCTGGCTTATTATTGTTTACCCTGCTTTACAGGGATGGTATATTATTGCCTATGAAAGTAGCAGCATTGGCTGTTGTTAAAACTGTCATATTCACAAGAGTTATTTCAAAGCTGATCCTTCTTTTGCCAAACTTGTAGGTTTCTTTTCCTAAGCACTTAAGACTCCCTGGCAGCAATTCTTCGTCAGAAGCACATGATCTCTTTAGGGAGGTCTGGCAGATTGACAAGGACGAGTTTATGACTTCATTTTCAGTTATGCGGTAATTTCTGTCTTTATCTTAGCACCTAAGAAATTTTCATTTCACCTATAGCATCAGAACTGTCATCGGATTGGTACATTATACTCTGGCTCAATCTATACTTGTTTTCATTGCTGAAGGTTCAACCTTGTACAACTGTTTCTCCAAAGTGAACAAAGTTCTCACCTTAGGAAGATGATTGTTGATCTTGAGGTGAATTCTAGATGCGTTGTATTGTGTCTGAATCACAAAATTGTTTTGTTTTGTTGTTTTTCCCAGTCAAATCCCATTGCTCTCTGTTTTCCTGATATTTGTCTTTTCCTGGTCTAAACATGTGCATTCTTTTTAGGCTCCTCGATTTGACAGTGGATGTATATTTAGTCAAGATCCAGCCCTATCTTATATATGGTCAGTGAAGAATTTAAATGGAGATCAGCGTCGGGCAATTCTGAAGGTTTGTCACCCACACACACAAACACAAGCATATATATGCTTCTTGTAGTTATTTCTGTTGTTAAATTAGTTGCTATCTCTTGAAATGTGAAAATTGTGTTACTTTTTTATTGGTATAATTCTGGACAGTTTTATTTTTATTAATCTACAAATATACTGTTCCAGACTCTTACAGCTAAGGATTATGCTCTAATACTAGGGATGCCTGGAACTGGAAAGACATCGACCTTGGTACATGCTGTCAAGGCCATGTTGATGAGAGGTGCATCCATTTTGCTCACGTCCTACACAAACTCTGCAATTGATAATTTACTAATCAAATTAAAAGCTCAGGTCACCTCTTATCATTTCTGCTATTTTTTTAATTGAAAATGTCAGCTGTCCATTGTATTTAATGTCTTTTGCAAATTTGTCAGTGTCTATACCTCGGACATTCAGTTTGGAACTTTGGATTATAGGTAGTTTATTTGGAATGTTTTGTATATCAAGCACAAGAAATTGTCCACTAGCTGTGATTTTGGCGTAGAAAAGGAGAAACTTCAATAACTGAAGGGCAGAGTACATGATAGTAGTATCATTCTAAAAACAAGGTTTTAAACCATTGGGAATGATTTTCCAGTCAATTTCACTTTTAGTTGTGTGATTTAAAGCATTAAACTCTGGGATGCCCCTGCCATCTTCAGCCCTAACTTTCTGGATACATAAAACTTCAGTTGCCAATAAATTTTCCATGCACCATAACTGCTGTTTCATCATTTGCAATCATCCCTAATCTCATCTCAACCTATCTTCTTTTCGCATGTCCAAACATTAGATGCCAAGTTGTACAGTCTATTGTTTAAAGCTTCCCAACTCGGGATAAGAAATTTTCTGGTGGACTTGAACATCATGTTATGCTTTTAAGCATTTCTACAGTTGTAGGGTATAATTGTAGCATCTTTGTTTCACATTGAATCGCTATTGCTCTTCTTGCACATTACTGAAAAAAAGGTTGCAGGGTATTGATTTTCTACGAATTGGAAGACAAGAAGTTGTCCATGAGGAAGTCCGTGCCAATTGCGTTTTTGGTGAGTTAAGATTTTTCTGCTTACTTCCAACACAACAGTTGATTTTTCTTCCATTTCTAACCATAGAGCATATGACAGCAATGGATGTGCACAGTGTAGAAGACATTAAATTAAGATTAGAGCAAGTCAAGGTTGTTGCAGTAACCTGCTTGGGAATTTCTAGTCCCTTGCTTGCCAACAAGAAATTTGATGTGTGCATCATGGATGAAGCTGGACAAATTACCCTCCCAGTATGTATTCTTTCTTATACTGACTGGATTTCTATAAGAAGTTGATTCTTCTAATGTCGGTAGTCGTGTTAGAATGTGTGAAGTGTCTGTTTTCTGTAGCATGAATCAGTTAGTTGAGAGATTTGCAGCAGTGACTTTTTTTTTATATCTAAATATTTGCCTATAGATTTGCTAAAATTAACACCTTTTTTGTTGGGGTGAATTAATCAACCTTCCGGGGAATGAATGAGGAGATAGTAATTTGTGTGCGGAGTTACTGAAGAGCAGATGTGTAAACTTTAGGTTAATGAATGATTTGTCCTTTCAGATAGCTTTGGGACCCTTGATGTTTGCTTCAAAGTTTGTTCTTGTTGGTGATCACTATCAACTGCCTCCACTTGTCCAGGTATAAAGTTTTCTTAGATTCCAATTGTTTAAATATTCTTGTCTTTGGCTTACTCTAATTGAAACTATTATGCAAAATTTTCTAGAGTACAGAGGCTCGCGAGAATGGAATGGGGATAAGTTTGTTTTGTAGGCTTTCTGAGGCACATCCTCAAGCAATTTCAGCTTTGCAAAGCCAGGTTTCTTTAACTTCAGAATTGATTTCTTTTTCTTTGGATTCTTGTAGTAGGTCACTAAAAAATGAGTTTTGTTCTCATGCAGTACCGCATGTGTCAAGATATTATGGAACTATCAAATGCCTTGATATATGGTGACAGACTGCGTTGTGGTTCTTCTGAAATAGCAAATGCCAGGCTTAAATTTTCAGGTTTACAGTCCTGGTCATCGTGGCTAAAGGAGGTAATCAGTCTCTTTTTTTTTTTGTAGCTCATATCTTTGTGCATGAATGACTTGTATTTTCATTTTATATAATTGTCGAAACTTGAAACCATATGGTTTTTCCATGAGCAGGCATTTAGCATCTGAGGACATTACTGTTCTGATATCAAAGTCATTTGTGTTTATAAATAACTGGATATGTATTGCTTATGTATGCACTCGTACATTTGGGCTTATCTAGGTTCTGTTTAAGCAAGTTGATGGATCTTCTAGCTGGCCACGCACATTCAAAGAAATATGACACAGTCTAAATTTTAGAGATGACCATGCCCTTTTTGTGGAGGATGTGGTAGAAATTGGCTTGAAGTAAATCTAAAAACCTTGTTTGACTGTGGTTGAAACTGATGTGGTAGATTTGGGCTTCTCTAGGTCCTGTCTAAACTTGCTTCTTTTATTTATGGTTGCAGGTATTAAATCCTGGCAGACCCGTCATATTTATTAACACAGGTCTGCAAGAAATTTTCAACCCTCTTCTGTCTTTGCTATTGAAAATAGGTTTCTTTCACATGGCTTAACTTTTTTCACCAAGTCATTTTCTTAAAACTCAAGACATGCTACCAGCTTACGAGGCCAAGGACTCCAAAACTGTGAATAACCCAATAGAAGCTTACATAGTTGCAGAGGTATTTTCTCTCCAAGAATCATGTAAATTGCATTGTCATCCATGATTCGACTTTGCTGTGATTTTTTGTGCTGCAGGCAATATAAGTGGTGTATGGCTATAATGAACAGTATTCATTCATTTTTTCACCTTCGATATAGGTCACAAAGGAATTACTTAATAATGGGATTGTAGGTGATGATATTGGCATTATTACCCCTTATAATTCCCAGGCAAATCTCATCCGAGCTTCTGTTAACGTAACCTCTGTGGAGATTCATACCATTGATAAATACCAGGTATGGATGAATCATATCTTACAGAACTAAAGCATTATCATTTTTTTTTAATGTCAAAAGATAGCACGTATCTTATATAAATTTGAGACCAATCCCATTATGCCATTCTTTTAACTGGAGATTAATGACTGCTCACCTTTTTCTTTTTCTTTTTTTCCTAGGCATCTCTTACATGCTCTGTTTTGTTTGCCCAGGGAAGAGACAAGGAATGCATACTGGTATCCTTTGCTAGGTCCAGTGAAAATCCAAGAAATTGTACGTCTTCGTTGCTTGGAGATTGGCATAGGATTAATGTGGCGCTCACACGAGCCAAGGTAGGCAGCATAAATGCTCTTACTATATTAGTCTTTCCTGTTATAGCAGTTAATTTGGATTTGTTTTGTGCTTTGCATGAAAAGAAATTGTTGCATTATGATGAGAGAGAGAAGGGAGAGAAAAGATTGTTGCATTATGGTGAGAGAGAGGAGGGAGAGAAAAAAAAAAAGGACAGAAGAAATAATGATGAAGAGCATTCCAAACATCAACTGAGTTGAGTTTTAAGCAGTAAAAGTCTCACGATATAATATTTGTGTCATTGTATGTATTGTATCCACAGAAAAAGTTGATCTTAGTAGGGTCGTGCAAAACCCTGTCAAAGGTCCCGCTGCTGAAGCTTCTCGTTGAGAAGGTTGAAGAGCAATCAGGCATTGTCAATGTGTCCAAGACAGATATCAACTACGAAGAGCACAAAGGAGAGCTGAAAAGATGTTCTCATATCAGATGATTACTACTTTCAGTTCACCAAAAAGGAAAAGGAAAAGAAAAACGGGTGACGGCATGAATTGGCTTCTTCCCCCCTTCTCATTATGCCAAAGATTTGGCGTTTGGGGCGGTAAAGATTGTGCAGGTAATGAGATCACTGACTTTTTGTAGCATTAGGAAATATGCGAATAGAAGAAAGAAAAATGTGAAGATGGCATCCTCATGGACAAAGTTACTTTAAGAGTTATCATCCAAATGCTCTTACCATTGTTTGTGCAGTTTATACCAGTTAAAATTTGTAATATGGACTTTGTGAACAACTTGGTAACTGAGCTCTTAGATATTAAGGTTTAAGCAATAATTTATTTATTTATTACATCTGAATCCGGTATCAACCAGCGCCATTCATTTGTATTTCTATATTTGCATAACATAGGTAACAAAAATATTGTACGATATTAATTAAAAATTACTCAAAAAAATGTATTTAAAACTATAATTCTATAAAGGTATTTTGTAATTTCTTTCAAATAAATTTAATAATGATAAAACATCAAATAAAACATTGTGGGAATGCTTAGCTTGTCAAATGTTTAGAGTCTTGATTGATGTATAAATTAGTTTAAAAATATTTTAATCATCACAGAAAAAAAAAAGTACAGTGAGGTAAAGTGAAACTGGTGTTTATTATTGATTTGATATTTATAAAAAATAGTTATTGGTGTTTATTATTGATTTGATATTTATAAAAAAAATATTTATATAAATATTATTAAAAAATAAAAATTAAGAGAGATAAACTAGATCGTAAAATGGTTAGATTTAAATTAACCAGTTAGAGTTTAATTCATTGCAATAGATTCATTATCATCTATATATATCAAACTATTAGACTATTAATCGAACTATTGGTTTATTAAGGTTAGTAATGTAGCACTAATGGTATGTTAAGGTTAGTAATTATGATGATTTAGTATAATAATATTTTTTTTCATATAATTATTTCTTTATTCATAGAACAGTTAGAGTTTTCTAATGCAAAGTGACAAATTTTTTTTTCACAACTTAAGTCCTTTTCTTTCTCAAGCACATAAAAAAAAAAAAAAAAGCTTTTCTCTTTTCTAGGAAAGAGGTTGAGATTGTCGTGAAGTCAGGTGCGATAATAACTATAAGGTTCTTATTATATCAAAGTATTGTTTTTAAATATTCTTTATCAATCCTCTACTAATATTGAATATTAATTAAAATCATTGAGATTGAAATATATTTTGTTTTTTTAATTATAAAAAAAGTAATTGTTTTCATAAAATAAGATATAAAGGATACCTAGAACTAAATTATAGGTATTTGTCAGATGACATATACACTGAAGTAATTGTTTTTATAAAATGAGATATAAAGGATACCTAGAACTAAATTATAGGTATTTGTCGGATGACATATACACTGAAGTAATTGTTTTCATAAAATGAGATATAAAGGATACCTAGAACTAAATTATAAGTATTTGTCCGATGACATATACACTGAAATGACCCGCATAAAAATTTCATATATTTTGTGTAATTTGGAGAGATCTTTGTGTTTATGAAAAAACTCACATGATAGTTTTGTAAGTAATCCTTATATTTAAGATCACCAAGTTATATGGAATCTCATGCTTTAAACTTGACAACACATCGTCTTAATTAAAGGACAAATTGATATATATTTGATATAATATAAATTATATGAAGATATTTGAGTGAGTATTTATTATCCCCGGTAAGTTAAAAAAAATGCTCCACATGTTATTAAATAGTATTTATTATGAAATTCTTGCAATAAGTGAAATGAGATTTGAAAAGAGTTTCAAATTTTATTTAAAAAATCAATAATTATGGTATTCAAAATAAATATGATTTGACAAAGAAGACATATTGTAAACTTCTAGTGGAAAATTTCACTGTAATAAATTAAATAATAAAAAATAAAATAAAAATGGAGGTGAATAATTGAAAAGGGGATTTCCAATTATTAAATATTTATTTTTAGTATTAAAAATGAAATGAGACAAGTATTGGGGTTGTAAGCCCCGGTTAAAATTCTACGGTATTGGTAAATATGTCGAGAATAACCTGGTAATGAAACGGGTTAATTGAAAATAAAATAATATGAGGGAATCAACCCTTTTATTCCAGCCAAGGTCACCGACCAAGAGAGAAAAAAAGAGGAAGAAGAGAAGCTTGAGAGAGAGGAAAAATGCAAAAAAAAAAAAAACTTGAAAATGGGTACAGATGAGTGATTTTAGCTAGGATTCTTTAAGTAACAAGAAAGAAAAGAGAGGGCTAGGAGTTTAGAAATCGAAGTGGGGTTTTAGCGAGAGCAAATGGGAGTTTAAGGAGGAAGAAGGTGACTAGTAAACTGGGCAATACAATGAATGACCTTTGAATCGTATCCAATACACTTAGGAAAGTAGTTTTTAAGCAACAGTTTCATAGTTAAATATATTTTTAGCATGACACTTAGAAATTCCTAATTTGTGATGAAGTTAGGGTTTATATTAATATTGTCCTTGTGCAAATTAAATGGGTTTCTTGTGTTTATTAATGATGATGTTGAGTTTAGTGTGTTATTGAAAGAAAAAAAAAAGTGTTGGAGAAGGAAGAAATAACTTAAGTAGAGTAGAAGAGTTTTAGGATATGAAAGTGTGGTTTTATGGAAGATGATGGAAGGATAGAGTAATGGAGGGTGTCAAGGAGTGTGTAATATTAATTTATTTTTAATAATATGAATATTATTTTAGAGTGTGTTATTGCTAAAGTGTTTTTATTGAAATGTTAATGTAAACCCCCGGTAAAAAAAAAAAATGGTACGAAAAGTGCTGATGTAAACACCGGTATTAAATTGGTAATGTTGTCATGGCACAGGAATAAGCTGTAAATAACTAAAAAAGGAAAATAAATATAGTATAGTGGCTTCGAGGAGACAGTAAAATGATTAGGTCCTTTACGCAAGGAAGAAATAAGGAGATTTTGATTTTGAGTGAAAAATCATAAATCAACTGGTTTTATGTTAAAAATTTATAACTCTAGATTGGGTAGTCAGAAAAATATGAAATTTTTTGTGGAGACTTCTAATATATTTTATTAGCTTTTGTTAAAATTTCAGAATTTTTGGGAGAAATTGAGAATTCTTTTAGAAAAATCACAATTTGACCAGTTTTGCGCTATCGCGCATAACTTTTAATATGATTGACAAATTGAGTTGAAACTTTGTGTGGAGCATTCTAATATATTATTTTACCATGGGGTAAAGTTTCAGAATTTTTAGAATATCATGTCTGGTGATTTTTAAAATTTGCACGAAAAAGTACTAGTAACTAGGTAAAAATAAAATATACCAGAGACACATGGTGATATAATTAAAAGAAAAATGGTATAAATTAATTGAAAAGTCAGCCTTCAAAGGACTATTTCCAGCCGACCAAAAGAAAAAAGAAAAGAAGAAAAGAAAATGACTCATGGGGACTAGATAAATTTAAACATAAAAGGCAAGGACTTAAATGCAAATAATGAAAATTTTACTATATAAACCCCATTTTGCTTGGGGTGTCCAACGAGTTACAAGGAGAGAAAGGGGAGTTAGGGATTTTCTTACATCTTCTCTACAATTCTCTCATCAATTCTTGAAAATAATGCATGATTATGGAGAGTTAAGATAATTAAGAAGGTTTATGGTGAGCTACACTAAATATTTGAGTGATCTAAGGGTTTTAAAGCTTGTGGAGGAAGAATAAAGTGTGGAGAAAGGAAGAAGAAGGAGGGAGATTAAGGGTAGTTTCACATTGAGGTTTCTTCTAAGTTAATTCTTTGTTATCTTAGTAGTAAGTATGATTCTATTGTGTTGATTGTAGAAATTTCATACATGTATACTTGAGTGATGATGTGCTTGATTATGGAACTTTGTGATTAGCATATTGGTTGTGGTAATTTGTGATGAATTTTGTTTGTTGGCATGGGAATTGAATGTGTTAGTGTTTAATTAAGTAAAAAGTTGAAAAATTTTCATGCTACACTTAACTTGAAATTTTGGCACTGGTAGAAAAATGTAGGGAATGTATGTGATTGATGAAATAGAAATTTACCATGCTCAAATGAATAAAAATTAACCTTAGATAAGGTTTTGAAAACTAGAATCAAAGAAGAATTGATTCCTCATTGGATGTTAAAAATAAAAATAAAATTCAGCAAGGCTAAATGAAAGAAGAGGAAATTGTATTTGACTAAGTTAGGATTTTAGTGTGGATGAAAATATATTTAATGGGGTTAAGTAATGCATAAACAAGTAGGATGTAAACGGAAAATAAAAATGTCATCCTTACTAAACTAAGAAGTTTGGCAAAGTGAAGAAAAAAAAATAAAAGAATGGAATGTGGATGTAGGTAATGATAAAATTAGTGTTGAAATACATTAAGAAACATGGTGAGAAGGATTGAATTGCAAATTAAATAGGATGGAAGGAAAATTTTAATTTTCCATCTTATAAAGGTTTGGCCAAGTTCATGAAAATAAATGAATTGGGTTGTTAAAGTTAGTTGTTAAATTGTGACAAAATCCTTGTTTAATTTTATTGTTGTAATATATAAGGATTAGGGAAAATGGTGGAATTGAAATTATGAAATGGATAATACAACCAATTTATTTGTTGGATAAATCATGACGATAAATGTTATTGTAAATAAAATAATTTATTATGGGTATATGAATTGGAAGTAGTTTATTAGTGATTTATAAATGTGAAGTTTAAATTTAATTTCACGATGTCGAAATAAATTTAAATTATTTCAGAAAGAAATAATTATATAAGTGATTTAGTAATTCATATTGGTACAAATGCCTCCGGGAGGACAACATCAAGGTCGTGCATTCCATGACCAGATTGTTAGGGTAATTCTAGACAAGGAGTTATTACTTGGTATTTATCATTTAGTGCTAGTATATATTTACTGAAGTGATACTATTGATTAGTATTCATGAATTATTGAAGACGTTAATGGAAGTGCATTAGGGATCAAGGCTTTAAAGATAAATTCTCATTGAAGGTCTAGATTGAAAGGTTGGTGTCTTAGCCTATAATGTTGTTGTAAGGCATTAGTGACTCGGACAAGGAGATAGGAACTGTAATTGATGGAACCGAAGGGGAACCTAGTTGCTTTCATAGGAATTAGTGTTTATTCAGTGTTAGAAATGAAATTGTTAGAAAGAAAGATGTGATGTGATAGTATGGGGTATCAATAATAGGGAGTGCTCTCCTTAAATATGACGGATAGTAAAACAGTTTTATAATGTTGGTTAGCAGGATGACGTGATCGAATGGATGAATGCGTAGATCTCAAGATGGATATTTGAGATAATGCTGAACAGAGTAATTGAGATGGTCATTGGCATGGTGATGATTGTATTAAAGTGATTAGTTGATTTCACTACTAGAAAATGTGAAATAAATGGGTGATTCTGTGTAAAGATAAGAGATAATTGTTTCAGAAATAATGAGTGGTATACCTAACTAGCATGAGCAAGAGTGAGTGAAGTTATGAAGATATGGAGGTGCAATATACTTCAATAAAACTAAGATCTTGTGGACAAAACATGTTGAGATCTTGCGGACAAAGAGCACGTTGTGACTTATAATTTAACAATATCATAAAAGTGTAGGGAATCAGTGGTTCTACTTTTATGTAATTATAATTTTTTAGATTTACATAAATATTAGTTTATGCTGGACTCCTACCATGAATGACAAGAAGAAGTTTTCCATTGCGAGACAGCTGTTTTAGAAGTAGTTAGAATATTATTAAATTTCTGGGTGTTGTAACTAAACGGAAAATGTATTTATGTTTTTCTCATTTCTTAGTCATTATGTTTCTATTACATCAAATGTTAATTTATTTCCTTAACCATTTATTATTTATTATGGTACATTGTGTGTGGAACTAAGACGTTATAGATATTAAAAAAAAATTCCTCATTTTTCCTGAGTTTAAGGCTCATGGAAATTGCTTTTATCATGAGGATATCTTAAGGTGTTACAATTAAGGTTATTGAATGAATATTCAATCTAGAGATTTATGATTTTTTATTTTTTTTCTAACAAAAAAAATTATTTGAATTAATTTATTAAAATAATATTTAAGTAATTGTCCAATTATGGCATTGTTTTTAAGAAAATTGGGGCTTTTTTTTTATTATGATGCTAATGATTATTTTATGAATAATTATGTATTAGCCTCATACATATAATTTTTAAAATAATTTTTATATTAGTAATATTGAATAAGAAAAAAATATCTTATTCTTAATTGTAAATATAATTTTATCAAATTTATTGATCTCATAATTTTTCATAGAGGTGTATAAAAATGATCAATTAATGTTTTTAATTGAAACTTGCTTTCACTATCATTATAGATTTTTAAAAAGTCTTCTCATAAAAAAATGCTTTTGTCAAATGAAAAGAAATGCATGAATAAGAAAATTAGGTTTTTAACTAAAGATACATGTTTTTTTCATTTTTAGATGAGGTTGTTATAGTTCCCTTGAAAATTTTCTTTCTTATTATCATTGTTTTTTTATTTAATGAACTATGCTGCTAATAACAAATTGTTTTGTTTTCAAAGCAAAAAATCACATGAATAATAAAAAAAAAAACAATTTTGATGGAAAGAGCAAATCAAATTCAATGTTGAAGAATGAATTTGAAAAAAAAATCAAAAATCAAAAAGTACCAAAAAACAATGACCGGTGTTAACCCGAGTTAACTTTCCATACATATGAACTTGGTCACAATATCGAGATAATCTCATAAAATAAAAATTTAAAAAAACAAACATCTTAATTCTCAAGAAATCCAATGTTGAAGAATGAAATTAAAAAAGAACATAAAAATATAACCTGAGTCAATTCGGATTAACCCGCCAAACTCATGAATCAGGTTATGATACTGAGATAATTTTATTCTCAACCAACCCAGTATTGAAGGATGAAACTGAAAATAAAACTTAATCCAAGGAAGGCCATCTTCGGATGCAATAGCCGCGGTATGCGCCTCCCAGGTACAGTCACTTTCTCTTCTTTTATTTAATTTAGTCCTTGAACACTTATTTTAATTTTAAATTTGATCCTTAAAATTCAATTAATCTAAATCAATTAATGAAATCAAATTTTATTTTGTCAATTTAAGTTTCCGTTGAGCACCATATTATTTTCGCGATACTACGAGAACCCTACTTGAAGCCAATCGAATCGAAACCATCAAGCCCGATTCTAAATCAACTTAATTTGAAAGGGATTAAGTGTAAAGAAAATTAAAAAAAAAATGTTAAGTGATAAAAGAATAAAAATAAACATGTTTCGCTATTACACTATTCTACAGTGTTTTTTACTCTGCATGTACTGGGAAACTCGGAATATTATAGTTTTTTTTGTAACTGTAATGGTAATCTCCTCCTAAAAGTTTCGTACGTGGGGTTCAAGGAAATCCTTGGTGATCAAGTTTTGTTTTCCTTGCTGACTAAGAAACCATAAATCATTGTTTAAATAATAAAACTTGTAAAATTAATCAAGATATGTACAAATTAATTCGGATAACCACGTTGATAAAAAAAAAATTTATCAAGAGAGGGGATACCAATTCTTTAGTTATTTGACAAGAATCCATCTTTTTTTAAAAAAAAAAAAAAAGCTCCGTGTTCAATAATTCATAGGAAATTTACGTAAATATTTATCTCATGGGTTTATACTCCTTAAACGCAATCACGAACTCATAATTAATCCATTACCATCTACACATACGATCATGTCGTGGAAGTTGCATTTATAGAATTATTTCTGAAACAATTAATTACCCTCTTTAATTAATTTCAGGCAAGCAAATCATTACAAACAACGAAAACTTACAAACATCCTTTTCTTGTTCCCCACCACAATTGTCTCTCTTTCTTTTATGTCTTTCCTTTTCTATTTAAATTTTTTTTTATATAACTCGATTAATTTCACGGATCCTGAAGTTAATTATTATATAAATTTTTAATAGTCATCATATTAACAATCATATGATTCAAACTAAACATCATAGAAAAAATAAACTCTTTAGTTTTAAGCTTTCACTATTGAACCACCTACTACTGATGATTGCATACTTATATTACAGCTGAATCTTATGTTTAATTAGCGGACCAAGTTGGGTTAAGAAACATATTAATTATTAATTCCAATATATGGTTGGTATATTCAAAGAAATTTCTTTAATTTCTCACCGGCCAACCCTGCAGCATATCCAAAGAGTCCAAGGGCTAATTCAGTGCATCCAGGGCGCCCATCTCTCTCAACTTTAGCTAAAAAAAAAAGAGACAGTGGCAAAAAGATTCAAACTTGGAGTGATAAAATTCCACATGCACCTAACCTTTAATTCTATATACACGTCCCTCGATCCAGCAGAGCAGCAAGGATACTTAAAATTAATTAAGTATATTATCTACGATTAATTTTAATTAATTTTAATTTTCAGCCACCCTCATGCCTCTGTGCACTGGTATTCTTGCATAAGATCGATGGACGTCTCACTCCAGAGATCATCAAAACACGTAGAGTTGTTTTTATTTTATTTATTTTTTATAATTGCTTGATGTTAACTTAATTATATATAGTAGGGCAAATTGCTTCGAATCTTCATGGTATTAATTCTTATATGTATTGAGAATTTGTCAGAGACATGCAATTACGTCGAGATGCGAAGGAATTTGACCTACTACATATAATTTAATATTAGAAAAAGAAAAAAAGAAAAAAAAAAGAAAAAACAAAACAGGTAGGTCAGGGTTGAGATAAAAATGCACGCTCATGAATCGAAGGAATTGTTTTTTCCTGTGATATTCCCTCGCTTAATTGTATTTGGCTCTGTTCTCCAAATGGATGGCCAGCGGCCACTTCCACACACGCATCCAAAAGATAAAGAAAAGCAAAAAAGCATTGGTGATCAAACCACCTTGTTCAATAAAGATGCATCAATATGAAGAATATTCCATGTCGTGTATCTCGAGATTAATGGAGATGAAATAATTTAAATTCATTTTTTTGATAAATCAATTAAAAAAACACTAGTTTAATGGATTTTTTCAGTTGGACAATTATATAAATAGTCACGAGTTTAAATCTCATCATTTTTATTTTCTTTTCTAATTAATAACATAATGTAGTGTGAGTTTGTACAAATTTTAAATTCAAATAACTTTCACTCGAATAGGTGTGTTATAAAATTATATAAATTATATTTTGAAATCTCATTTAACAATTTAAACTATTGAGTTAATATAATTCTTTGACATTCCCATCATCTATTATTTTTAAGGTTTAAACTTAAAATATTCAAACATAAATTTAAAATTTTATGGTACTACAATCTTTCTTGAAAAAAATTCCCAAGAGTTCCACAATAATATGCAGTCAAGTAGCACATTAGATTTAGATTCCATCTGGTTTTTGCTGCGTTTATAATTAATTTATATGTTAAGAGACTTTTAATTCATTTTTAAAGAGTTTTTTTATTTTTTTAAAAAACATTAAGATAAAACATATCTACTCTTGCTTGTTCTTTTTTTTTTTAATGATCAGTTAAAAGAAATGCTTCACTTGTAAGTACAATAAAGCTAAACAAGAATAATATATGAAATATATAGTTCATTAATTAGATATAATACATGAATTTTTACAAAAAAAAATAAATTACCATCCATTAGTCAAAATCTCAGTAACAAGAATAATAATAATAAAAAAAAACCTTGAGGGATGGAGTTGAACTGATTAATACTTGTGTTTGCTTCCCAGAGATCACTAGTTCGAGTATCATAAATCTCAAGACTATTAAAAATTTATATAATTATTAATTTTAGAGCTCATGAAATTCATCAAAATACATGCAAGTTAGCTCAACATAAATGTTAATCTTAAATAATAATAATAATAATAATAAAAAACCTAATTAAGAGTCAAAAGACATGTCATTTACTAACCGGGGCTTGGTGGGATGAAACGGTGGGGGGCGGGGTATAAATGGTATAGATGGCAGGACATCATTAGTTATACGTAGTTAGCAGAGGTGAATATATCATACATTGTATGTTTGGCAAAAGACAAACTTGCTCTCGGACTGCTGAAATGAACCTTAAACAACCACTCAAAACCTGTGCAAAAGACAAAGTTGCCCTAGGATTGCTGAAATGAGCCCCTCAAAACTTGTAAGAGGATCGTGACTCCTACCTCCACCCTTATTGCAAGAGAATCTGGTTTTAATTACTCAAGTTTTGTTTCTGGAAAGATGCAACATCACTGACTCACTGTGTACAACCTGATCATTGGACCGTACCAATTAATTAATAACATGCTGAGCCAAATCCGCTTCACACGATAACCTAAAATGGCAATTCTCTTTCTTTCTGTATACTAAGAAAATACATTAAATCACTATTTTCATATATCTAAAGAAAAAAAAAATCTCTTAAATTCTTAAATTATATTTTTAAGAGTGAAACAGGGAAGAGATCAACCCTTTATTACTATATTTATTAATAAAAATCTAAAAGAAAAGAGTTTTCATTGCACTTCTCTTTGTTAATAATACGTGGTTGTAAATATGATGGCAACTAGAAATTTATATAATTGTTAATTTCAAGATTCGTGAGATTAATTGAGCTACATATAAATAAATTTATCTGGATATTTATATTAAAAATAAAAAAAAAATCATATGGACACGCGTTGTTTATTATAATTTAGGACAGAAAAGAAATTAGGTGGGAAGGGACTGTTAGATAACAGTGAGCATCGGCTGTGGTAGTGGAAAATCGATATCATTGATTGGGGTGCCCATGCCGCGCTTGTCATTTCTACACAATGTGACAGATTAAAAGAAAGCAGATGGTCAGAAGCATCTGAGCCAACTGCTATTGTCTCTGCTAAAAGTAGAAGCTAGCGTCGTACTCTGGTATAGCAAGTGTATGCATACGATATCATATTTAATAGGCTATATGAGTTATTTTTTAAAATATTTTTTTATTTAAAAATACATTAAAAAATAATTTATTTTTGATATTAACATATAAAAAATTTAAATATATATATATATAAATTAATTTTAAAAAAATATTATTTTTTAAAAAATACTTTTACACTACAAAAACAAACGATGTCAAGTGAAGTGGGTGAACACCCAATGCTATAGCGTGTACAATAAGTTATGAATTTGTTTGAAAAAAATAAAAAAACAAGGTTATATTGTTTAAAGTGTTCTTAAAATCATTTTGTCAAGATTTTTATAAAGGCATTGGGTATTTTCAGGTGTTGAGCTCCTAAGTTGATCCTGGATTAAAAATTCAACAGATTATAGGTTTGAGAGTTTAACATGTGTTTGCAAGATTCGTTTAAACTTTCTTGTTTTTTTTTTACAAGCCTTTTTTTTATGATTTCATCTTCCAGCATTTTTTTATTTGTTTTTCTATTGGATTTATTTTTATGTTTAAAATAACAAGGGCTGCCTTGATTTTTTTTCCCGGTCTTTGCTAAATTTATTTTTTTAAAAAAAATTTTGTTTTTTGTTTTAATTAGATCAAACTTATTAATTTGGCTGGTGTTGAGCTTTTAGCTTAGCTCAGGTATACAATTTAACGGGTTACGAGTTTGAGAGATTAACCCGGTTTTATGAGGTTAACCCGAATTTGGTTTTTTTTTTCTAGTTTCATTCACCAACATTTTGTTATTTTTTTATTCTCTTTATATGGGGTTTTTCTATGATTTTGAAAATACCAGGAATTTACTCAGAATTTTTTTTTCTGACTTTTGTTGAATCTAACTTTTTAAAAGAAATTTTATTTTTAAATTAAATTAAATTAATTGCATGAAAATAAACATGGGATATTTAATTTATGGTGTTTTATTTTTATTTATCATCTGAGTCATTGCTCTAACATGTATAATCTTATTAAATTCTTAGTTTTTTTTTAAAATATTTATACTGCATGATCATCTTTTTTTTTTTTTTTTATGTTTATAAAAATTTAGCCTGACCTTCAATGCAGCGTGGATTATAATGTTATAAGCTAACTTGGCAACTAGAAAAAAAAAAACAAAAACTTGGCCCATAGTGCAAAATGTTCAAGGAGAATAACTTATAAGGATTTGAAGCGTTGCCTCGATGAGTGCGCCGTGGAAGATGACTGGGTTGCCACTAAAGACATAAATACTGCCCTAAAAAGCTGAAAGAACAACTAGTTTACAGTGACCCACGTAGTTTACGTAGATGATCTACGGTGCCGCTAGAATCAAAATAAAAATTAAATATAAAAGAAAATCAAGCCATTGTTATTAAAGAAGAATTTCTCTCTGCTAGTATTAGACGACTGACTATCTATCGGTAAATCAGCAGCAATGTTTTGTTTGCTTCTCAGAATATGCCTTTTAAATTCCACAATAAACGAGAACAGGACAAGTAATCCTAGTCCAAACAAGACGAGAGCCAAAACGACCGTCCGAACCATTCCTAGTTCATCAGCTGTATCATCACGAGGCGTCTACACTCTCTCTCTCTCTCTCTTCAGATCGTGTGTACGTTGAGAATGAGCCACTTTGTGTATGAGAAAGGGAGAGTTTTTTGCATTGCTTTAGACATCCAGTTTGGTTGATTATTTTTATTTGTTCAAAATACTAGTTGTAATGAAAATATCAAGTCATGTATTTTCTTACAAGACCCCTAGTTAAGGTTTATTTTGCGAAAGATCTACGGTCAAAATAAAGACTATCTTGGGAGATTGCGAGGAAAGAATGGTGATTAGCATAAACAAGTAATTACCTTCTTAATTTAAGTGAGGAGTCAAGCATAATAATGTCTTAATTACTTGTTGTGAGCGTGACTAGAAATTAAGAAATTTAGTCGGCAACGAAAGAAATTAAGCCATGTACAAAAAGACCACAGTGTGCCTTGCCACGGAGACCAACGCATGGGGAGAGACGTATATGTACGGGATCCTACCCACAATTCCATACCATCAAAGATTTATTATTCTTCAGCTGATCAGAAGGAATCTTTAAAGAAAGCTTGATCTCTCCCTTTCTCCCATCCCTTTATGAATAATTCTCACAGTAATATGGTCCCCGTCTAGCTAGCTCCATCGGTTGATATCCCCTCAAGAAAAGTGACGTGATTAATTTTGTTTTCTAACTAGCTCAAACTTGTCTCTTCAATCACACCATGCACCTGCGTCTCTATCTCTAGCGGGCTCCTCCTCCTCCAGACAGAAGAGAAGAGAAGAGCTGATACACGTATTTTTATTCTAGTCTGAATTACTGCTATACTGAAGCTAGCCAGGATTAAGATATATATAAAACCAGCTGAGCTTCTGGGCAACATGTTAGATTTAGGTGCTGCTGCTGCTGCTGCTGCAAGTAAGCCCTTGTGCTCTCTCCTTTTCTTTTCTTTTCTTTCTCAAAAGATATATCCTCCTCCTCTTTCTCTCTGTATGCACACACGCCTGTGTAATTAAGCAACCAGCCGGACAGCCCAAGGTGCAACATGAGCTGCTGCATCGTCTGGGTTCTTTCAGCTGCTAGCTACGATTTTTTCTATGTGAGAAAGAGGAATAATATTAATTAATGGTCTTATTTGTTGTCGGCATAAGGTTTGGAAGTTCAGTGGTTAACCTTTCTGACTTGAATGTTTATTTCTTTCAAAGTCTTTTTTTATTTATTAGACTGAATCATTCCCATTAACTACATTATTTCTCCATCAGCTGCTTTTGCCTGGAAACAACTCTCTGTAATTAAAGTAAATTATCTACCCTTTAATATTAATACAATATTTCCGATTTCTTAATCTGCATTTCTTGCCCAATTATTCTACCATTGACGACTTGGTTATTTCCAATTTCATCATGAACATGCATTGTTAGGAACACCGGCGAGCTTCAGTAGAACCAAAACTAAAGTCTCCACTGGATCGAGTTTTAGATGTGCCATCACAGTTCACACTCTTACTAAATGATTATTATCGTTTTTGGATTCGAACCCAGACGAGAGCATAAAATAGTGAATCCAACACCTCTAAGATACTGCACGGTGTAGGCTAATGGTGCCCTTGAACAAAACAAAAGCTGAGTACTCAATTGGTCGACAGGAATCTCGGAATACTGTTTGGAATTTGTAGAAAGTAGTCACTAAAAGACAATAAAGGACAATTACAAGTTTATGGCCAGCCAGGATACAAATCCTGTTCTAATTTTGACCAGTAGTGTTGACAGACAGTCAGACCACGAATATTGTCCTGACGCAGCCTCTAGCTTTAGGCCATAGAAAACCCATATGCTATACCGTAAGCATGAAAAATTAATTTCACGGAATTAAGCAAATTATACAATGATTTGAGCATGTGTAATAGGGACAGCACAGCCCTGGGGCGTCAAGAATTAATCCATTACAAATGTAGGCAATTAGTTACGGAAGTATGTTTTAACCCTCTACAATACGTGCAGATCTTAAGCTATTAACTCGGATGGATTGGCCGCAGCTACAGTCACTCTGTTTGCGGGAGCACATAACCATAGGTGTACAGCTTGGGTTCCTCGGAATCTTGTTACTTCATCTTCTACGAAAATGCGTAGACCTAGCTTTCAATGGTGGAACAAAGACCACAGATCAAGGCAAGGAGAATTACCACATTGGATTGAAGTTCAGCAACTCTTACAAAGCGAGCATGGTTTGTTCGACTTGTCTGCTGGGAGTCCATATCTCAATGCTACTGGTGCTGTTAAATGGTCAAGAGACCAGTTGCAACTCCATAGTACGAGTCTTTTCAGCTGAGGTCTTGCAAATGATATCATGGGCAATTACACTGGTTGCAGTCTTTAGGATTTTTCCGAGTAGAAGGTATGTCAAGTTCCCTTGGATTATAAGAGCATGGTGGCTTTGCAGCTTCATGCTGTCCATTGTCTGCACATCTTTAGATATCAACTTCAAAATTACAAACCATGGCCATCTTAGGCTACGAGATTATGCAGACCTCTTTGCTCTCCTCCCATCCACATTCCTGCTAGCTATTTCATTTCGAGGGAAGACAGGCATAGTCTTTAATGCATTTAATGGCGTCACCGACCCACTTCTCCATGAAAAGAGTGATAAAGATTCAGACACCAAGAGAGAATCACCATATGGAAAAGCTACACTCCTCCAGTTGATTACCTTCTCTTGGCTCACCCCGTTGTTTGCTGTTGGTTACAAGAAACCTCTTGAACAGGATGAAATCCCAGATGTTTATATCAAGGACTCTGCTGGATTCCTCTCCTCCTCCTTTGATGAGAATCTAAATCAAGTTAAGGAGAAAGATAGAACCGCAAACCCCTCTATCTACAAGGCAATCTTTTTGTTCATCAGAAAGAAAGCAGCAATTAATGCATTATTCGCAGTTACCAGTGCAGCAGCATCATATGTTGGTCCCTACCTCATTGATGACTTCGTGAATTTCCTAACCGAGAAGAAAACCAGGAGCTTACAGAGTGGCTACCTTCTTGCATTAGGGTTTCTAGGTGCAAAGACAGTGGAGACAATAGCGCAGAGACAGTGGATATTTGGAGCCCGACAGCTCGGCCTTCGTCTTAGAGCCTCCCTGATATCTCACATTTACAAGAAGGGCCTCCTCTTGTCAAGCCAATCCCGCCAAAGCCACACCAGTGGTGAGATAATCAACTACATGAGTGTAGATATCCAACGAATTACAGATTTCATCTGGTACTTGAACTATATATGGATGTTGCCTGTACAAATTACCTTAGCAATCTACATTCTACATACAACTCTAGGTTTGGGGTCAATGGCAGCATTAACTGCAACTTTAGCAGTGATGGCTTGCAACATACCCATAACAAGATTCCAGAAAAGATACCAGACTAAGATCATGGAAGCCAAGGACAAAAGAATGAAAGCCACTTCAGAAGTCCTTCGGAACATGAAGATACTAAAACTCCAAGCATGGGACACTCAATTCCAACACAAGATAGAAAGCTTGAGGAAAATAGAGTATAATTGTCTATGGAAGTCTCTCAGGCTTTCAGCAATTTCAGCTTTTGTCTTCTGGGGATCACCCACGTTTATCTCTGTGGTCACGTTTGGTGCATGTATGCTAATGGGAATCCAACTTACAGCAGGAAGAGTCCTATCAGCATTGGCCACCTTCCGAATGTTGCAGGACCCCATATTCAATCTACCTGACCTGCTCTCTGTGATTGCACAGGGAAAAGTTTCAGCAGATAGAGTTGCTTCCTTCCTTCAGGAAGGTGAAATTCAGCATGATGCCACTGAGCATGTTCCAAAAGATCAAGCAGAGTATGCAATTAGTATTGATGATGGACGATTCTGCTGGGAATCCGATTCAAGCAACCCAACCCTTGATGAAATACGGTTGAAAGTGAAGAGGGGTATGAAAGTCGCAATTTGTGGGACCGTGGGATCAGGCAAGTCCAGCCTGCTTTCTTGCATTCTTGGAGAAATACAGAAGTTGTCAGGGACAGTGAAGATCAGTGGCGCAAAAGCTTACGTTCCTCAATCTCCATGGATACTGACAGGAAATATCAGGGAGAACATACTATTTGGGAATCCATATGACAGTGTCAGGTATTACAGAACAGTTAAAGCATGTGCTTTGTTGAAGGATTTTGAACTGTTCTCCAGTGGTGACTTAACTGATATTGGAGAAAGAGGGATAAACATGAGCGGGGGACAGAAGCAGAGGATACAGATAGCTCGTGCAGTTTACCAGGATGCTGATATATATTTATTTGATGACCCTTTCAGTGCTGTAGATGCTCATACAGGATCCCAACTCTTTCAGGTTAGTACTTATTTCCTGACCTTCCAACAGTGTTATGAGAATGACCTTCAAGTAAGGTGCAAGTGTAAAGTATCTCAACCATTCTTCTACATCTTCTTCACCGGATTCCCAGAAGTTTGACATTGAAGTTGCATTATATATATTTTGCAGGAATGCCTAATGGGAATTCTCAAAGATAAGACTATAATTTATGTCACCCACCAAGTGGAGTTTCTTCCTGCTGCAGACATCATTCTGGTAAGAGAAATGCTACAAAGTTTACTGCCCATTTTTTCAGCCTTTTTAGGAAGTATAACTTTGAGGAAGGTAGAGCACATATACTAAATTAAAGAAGCTTATAAAATAATTTTAAGATAAATTCGGTTCTGAATATTGTTCAATTAGTAAAAACTAAACTGTTATACACCATAGCACCATGTTGTAAATGCATGCTTAGTGTGATAACTTTGCCCTACAAATTATTTGATTACAAGTGTTAAGGATAGTGGATTTTAGGAATATGCTGAGATTATACCTGACATGAATCTGAACAGGTGATGCAAAATGGAAGAATAGCAGAGGCTGGAACATTTAGTGAACTTTTGAAACAGAACGTAGGATTTGAAGCTTTAGTCGGTGCTCATAGCCAAGCTCTAGAATCAGTCCTTACAGTTGAGAATCCGAGGAGAACATCTCAAGATCCAGAACCTGACAGTGAATCTAATACAGAATCCACTTCAAACTCAAACTGTCTCTCACATTACGAGTCGGACCATGACCTCTCTGTAGAAATAACAGAAAAGGGAGGAAAATTCGTGCAAGATGAAGAGAGAGAGAAAGGAAGCATTGGAAAAGAAGTTTACTGGTCATACTTGACCACTGTGAAAGGTGGTGCCCTGGTCCCATGTATAATCTTAGCACAGTCATTATTCCAAATATTACAGATAGTTAGTAACTACTGGATGGCATGGTCTTCTCCTCCTACAAGTGACACTGCTCCAGTATATGGGATGAATTTCATATTGCTTGTTTATACACTACTTTCTATTAGTAGTTCACTATGTGTCCTGGTCCGAGCCACACTAGTAGCAGTAGCAGGACTTTCAACAGCACAAAAGCTCTTCACAAACATGCTGCGTAGTCTACTCCGAGCTCCAATGGCATTTTTTGATTCAACCCCAACCGGAAGAATATTAAACCGAGTGAGTAATCTACAGAGTAGCAGAATTTTATGTCAGAGCATGATTCAACATAATGTCAATTTTTAGCATATATTTGATGTGACAACATTCTACAATCGGTGCACAAACCATGATTTCCTTTGCAGAAGAAGATTGTAATGGAATAACATGAAAACAAGGAATTCTGAACTAGTAGTTTATTATAAGCAAACTACCATATAGGAGGTGCGATTGTTAATCAAATATGCTAGGAAACAAATAAATGGGCTATGAATTCCTAATTACTTGCATCACTTAAACCAACCACAACACTTTATAAACAAAGATCATCTGAAGAACTCTTTGTTCGGTAGAAAGACTAGGTGAGAAAGTGAAAACATCTTCAAGTCAGATTACAGAAATCAATGCTGGGCTGACTAGCATACTAAATCTTAAATGACAAGTACAGTAAGGAGTTATCATTTTCAACTCTCTAGAGTTTGAAGATCAAGCTTCTATCATTTCAAGTCAAGACAGTTATAGACACATAAATAAGATTTCAAAGATGTACCTTCTACAAATTTATCAAACGTCATCACTTTTGCAGGCATCAATGGATCAAAGCGTCATAGACATGGAAATTGCACAAAGACTCGGCTGGTGTGCTTTCTCAATAATACAGATTCTAGGGACCATTGCAGTGATGTCCCAGGTCGCATGGGAAGTGTTTGTGATCTTCATTCCGGTAACTGCAGTCTGCATATGGTACCAAGTAAGAATTTATTTCACCTTTGGTATATAACGTATCCAAACGTGCTTATTTAATGCACTAAAAGCACAATACACAAAGACCAATTTAGGTTATATGGCATTTTAACTGTCTCATTTCGTCATGTCAGGAAAATTCTCACAGAAAGAGGAAAAATGGATTAAAAATAAGCATGCTTGAAACGTCACTAAGATAATAAGAATAACAAAAATGAAGAGAAAAAAAATATTAACTTCATTATTACCTTTGGAATTGCTGTTTTGCTATGGGAATCAATCTATAATATTGTGTCTTGTCAGCAATATTACACGCCAACAGCAAGAGAACTGGCTCGCTTAGCAGGGATACAACAAGCCCCGATCCTCCATCATTTTTCAGAATCACTAGCAGGAGCAGCAACAATTCGTGCTTTTGATCAACAAGAACGTTTTTATTGTTCAAACCTTGACCTGATAGACAACCACTCAAGGCCATGGTTTCATAATGTATCTGCAATGGAATGGCTTTCTTTCAGGCTGAATTTGCTATCCAATTTTGTGTTTGCCTTCTCATTGGTTTTGCTGGTGAGCCTTCCTGAAGGAGTAATCAGTCCAAGTGAGTATGACGTTCAATTTAAGAAAATAAAAATAATTGCTTGCAATGACCTTAAAAGTAGTCGCCATTAAATCATTTGCTTAGACTGATGTGGTAAAAAATCTCTAAAGGAACAATCGAAAGTGGAAGTGAACAGCATCTCCAACACACAGACAACGGATCATAAAAGTATTGAGTTCTAATTAAGATTGGAACTTTTCCCTTCTTGTAGGCATTGCTGGGTTAGCTGTAACATATGGAATAAACTTGAATGTTTTGCAAGCTTCCGTCATATGGAACATATGCAATGCAGAAAATAAAATGATCTCAATAGAAAGAGTACTTCAGTACTCCAGCATAACGAGTGAAGCGCCCCTTGTGCTTGAGGAGAGCAGGCCTCCAAACAAGTGGCCAGAAGTAGGAGCGATCTGCTTCAAAGATTTGCAGGTAATCCCCTTTGGCGAGGCTTTCATTCACTATATGAAAAGGATAACAAGTGCAGAAACTTCGGCATCTACTTGTTATCAGACAAAAACATGCTCTGCATATGTTTTATAACAGACATTTTGACTGTATTGCAGATTCGCTACGCAGAGCATCTGCCATCTGTTCTGAAAAACATTAACTGTGCATTTCCTGGAAGAAAAAAGGTTGGAGTTGTAGGAAGGACAGGAAGCGGGAAATCAACCCTCATACAGGCAATTTTCAGAATTGTGGAACCCAGAGAGGGAAGCATTATCATCGATGATGTGGACATTTCAAAGATAGGTCTTCAAGACTTGAGATCAAGGCTTAGCATCATCCCCCAAGACCCAACAATGTTTGAGGGAACAGTGAGGGGAAACCTCGACCCACTGGGTCAGTACTCTGACTATGAAATATGGGAGGTAAGCATTTTTCCTTGCTAGATTGATTTAAAATTATTTGAGGTTCAAAACTTTGATAGCAGTGGTAATAGAAATAACTCCCACCATGTTTCAGGCTCTAGAAAAGTGTCAGCTAGGAGATTTGGTGCGCGCAAAAGATGAAAAGTTGGACTCCCCAGGTATGGATAGACAATTCATGTCTGTGTGTGTGCGTGCGCGTGTGTGGAAGTAGTAGTGGTAACTAGTGAGCTGCTATATTAATGACAGTGGTGGAAAATGGAGAAAACTGGAGTGTGGGTCAAAGGCAACTATTCTGTTTGGGAAGAGCATTGCTAAAGAAAAGCAGGATTCTTGTCCTGGATGAAGCAACAGCATCAGTCGATTCAGCAACTGATGGGGTGATACAAAAGATCATTAGTCACGAATTCAAAGATCGAACAGTGGTCACAATAGCTCACAGAATCCACACAGTCATAGACAGTGATCTTGTTTTGGTCCTTAGTGATGGTAAGTACCAGGTCAAAGACAAATGAATAATACGATTATCTAGATTGTTAATCAGAGAAGAGAATGCAAATGATTTCTTCTGTTTTTTTTTTGGTGTGATCAGGGAGAGTTGCAGAGTTTGATACGCCAGCAAGGCTACTAGAAAGGGAGGAATCTTTCTTTTCAAAGCTTATAAAAGAGTATTCCATGAGATCTCAGAGCTTCAACAGCTTAACAAACGTGCATGCATAATCAAGTAGTTGGAACATTTGGTAGAGCAATGGTAGAGATGATGATGATGACTGGTAAACGTAGACAGAAAATAACCAGGCCACAGAGCATCCATTAGCCAAATAATCATATATGAAAACGAATTCAATGATTTATGAGCCCACCAACAGTGTGTATGCAAGTGGATACAGAATGAAGCGGCCTAGCCTTTGTGGCGGGTGGCGGGTGGGGAGGAGGGGGGTAATGGAATTGCAGTGTCTTTCTAGTGAATAAAAAGTCAAATGTTTGCTTTAGTTGAAGTAATAACTGTACAATTGCAGAATACGTATATTCAGAGGGTAATACTAACTGCTGTGGGTGCTGTACCTTTCCAAACAGAGGAGAAATTAATCCTCCCAGGAGAATATTCAAGGTCCCATGTCCCATGAGGACCAAGACTCAAACAAGTGCTGCTAAAATAAGGTGACATATCATAAACACATAAAATGAAAAATCAAATCATCAAAGATGAATGCTGATAGGTCATGATTTATGTTAACCAACCCTATTTAAAAGCCAACACATGAAAGTCATAATCTGAAATAAAAATGTGTCTTTCTCAGCGTCCAATTCTATGTTGGGCCATGACATAACCGTGTTCAACTCTAAGTTGGGCAGAGGCACGCCCACGCCTAACTCTAGGTTGGGCCGTGACGCGTCCGCGCCCTATTCAATGTTGGGCCAGGGCGCGTCCGCACCCAATCCTCTATTGGGTTAGGGACGCGACCACACCCAATTCCACATTAAGCTATAGCGCGTCGATCCCTAACTATTTTTGGGTGCAGTCACAAGCTGAACTCAACTCCTTCTGGGCTCAGTGTGTGAGTTGAATCCAATGCCTCTCAGGTTGAGTGCACGACTAAAATGTAACTCCACACTGAACCTCTCATACGTTGGGTCTGGGTTAATAATTATGATACTCATTATATCCTATTAAATACAAACAAGCAATCCATGTTTATTTTAATTATATGTGATGGTACGAGCAGTAAAATAATATTATTTTACTCATACAAGATTACATTTCTACTCCTTCTACGTTGCATGAAACATGTCATGTCAGGTAATATAAAAGAGGGCAGGAATATACAAATGGGGGTTCGAAACCTTATACTCTGAGACATAAATACATTCTCTGCTTCTTCCTCCTTAATTCTACATCTTCTTCCCTTTTCTTTTCTCTATCTTCATAAAAGCTTATTAATACTTTCATTAATGTTCTTTATCACATAAAAATATCTAGTACTGACTTGATCTTCGAAGGGTCACCCATCAACACTTCTACGGGATTTTATGCGGGCATATATTCAAGAAGAGATTAACACCCCCTTAGGACAACCATTAAAGAAGAAGCTAATGCAATCTTAAAGTGAACGTCGTAGAACATGCTATGAATGATGTGCAGGGATTTTTAAAAATAATTCATCTTAGAATATCCCTAGTGATTTTTGTATCCTCATCAAATTATGCCATTTGAAAAATCAACTATTTCCAACAAAAACATGGTAATGGTAGGAGAAAAGAATTGTCATCACCTGAGATGTATCTTTTTCTGACAGAATCTGAGACAACATCAACCACCCCATTTCTGGATGTTATCTCATTGACATGAACAATAAAGTCGTGGTTGATAACATGGGGGCATCCTCCTCCTTGGCTTGTGCCTCTTTCTCGGTGGTTGAGACAGTTACTAATAGCAGTAGCATCAAGGGCATTTCCCACTGACATTGTAAATGCCAACTCCACCAGCCGCTGCATGAACAAGTATATAGTGCACAGGTTCAACTTGTAATTCAAAGAGACTGTAGCATCAATTTCTATGGGAAACAACTAAAGCGAATTGGTGTTTACAATTCTTTACGGGACATGATTCAACAATTTAAAAAGAAGGTCCTCAGAGGATAGTTAGGCTAAAGTTTGTTAAACAATCTAGATAGAAATACAAAAATAAAAAAAGAAGAATGCTATTGATACTGCATAATACAATTAAAATAATCTAAAGGAATATATTTAATCTAAATACAAAGAGACTATATATAGACTAAACAAAAGAAATTAAAAAGAAAATATAAAGACTATTATACCCTTAATAAACAATAAAACAAAATAACTATATATTTCTTAACATCTCTCCTCAAACTCACATTGCGACAGCTACAAATATCAAGAGTTTGCCAACTAGAAAACAAAAGCAAAAAATAAAATGCAACTTGGTAAAGAGATGCAATCTGTAAAAAAGAAGGAACAAAAGGAAAAATAATGGTATCATGCTTGAGATGATGACGAGTAAGATGATAATTGATCTTAATGCGCTTAGTCCGTTCATGAAAAATCAAGTTGTGAGTAATCTGAATAAAAATATGATTGTCATAAGACTTAAGAGTGAGATAAGAAAGAGAAAATCTCATATCTGCAAGTAACGAAAATTATCAAAGAATCTCTTTGATAGTAAATGCTATAACACGATATTTTTTATTTTGGTTGAAAATTGAGAAACAATAGATTGTTTCTTTCTCTTCCAAGAAATAATAGAATCACCCAAAAAAATATAAAAAACCAGTATCAGACTTGCGATTCGTGGGATCAGTATCATGATCAGCATCATCATATGCACGCAGCTCCAGGAAAGAGATGGATGGAAGTAAAAGACCCTAAAAGACTATACCCCGAAGATATTGCAAAATACAAAGAATAGATGTCCAATTAACAGTAGTAGGAGAAGCAACAAACTGACTAACAACATAGACAATATATAGATGAGTAATAGTGAGATATATCAAGCTCTCAACAATAGTATGGTATAAAGTAGGATATGACAAAAGTAAATCATCAGAAGAAGAATACTTTGTGTTAACCTCAATGAGAGTATTTACAGTTTTATTATCAATAAGTCTATCCTGCTCAAGAATATCTGTAACATATTTTGACTGAGAAAGAAGATAAACTCTAGGTGAGTAGACTATCTCAATACCTAAAAAATATTATAGAGAACTCAAACCCTTCATTTCAAACTATCTACCTAACTTTGTCTTCAAAACTGAAATACTATCAATATTATTACCACCAGTAATAATCATGTCATTAATATATAAAGATAGAATGATACGACTTGCATCAATACTCTTAATAAAAAGAACAGAATCATGACTACTAGAAACAAATTCAATGAAAGAGATCACAACAAAAAATCTCTCAAACCAAGCATGAGATGCTTGTTTGAGACCATATAATATTTTATTAAGCTTACAAACATACCTAGAATCATCTGAAACACTAGGAAAGGGCGCCATATGAACTTCTTCTTAAAGATCTCCATTCAAGAAAGCATTTTTAACATTAAGTTAAGAGATATGTCACTGACAAACCGAAGCTATAACAATGAGAGTATGAATAATAGCTATTTTTTCAACAGGAGCAAAATTTTCCTGATAATCTATACTATACTGTTAAGAGTATCCTTTTGCAACCAACTTAGTTTTGTATCACTCAATAGACCCATTAAAATTAGTTTTGATCTTATACACCCAACAACACTCTTACTAGGAGGTAGAGGAACCAAATCCCAGATGCTATTTTATACAAAGCTGAAAATTCCTCATTTATAGCTTACTACCAAATAAGATAAAAAATTGCCTCTTTATAGGAAGAGAGCTTAAAGAGACAATAAATAAAAGCTAAAAAGGAAGTAAAAGATGAAGAATAACAAGAATAAACAAAATCTTGTAACTTTATAGACTTACGAGTGTGTATGGATTGACTTAGAGGTGGATTCACAATCTCAAATGGAGCTTGAGGCACTATAGAAGAAAAGGGAGCTTCAGGTGTACTAGAGAGTAAAGTGTCAGTATCTATAGAATGATCAGTATGAATTGGTTGAGTAACCTGAGGAGGGAGATTTGAAATAATAGGAACCTGAGATGATAAACTATCAGAATCCTTATAAAAGAGATCTATACAAATAAGATCAGATCTAGTCATGTTATGAGTAATGGATGGAATAGAAAAGAAATGTATAAGCTTAAGAAAAACAACATGATGAGACACATTAAGTTTCTGGGTTATCAAAACAACGATACCATTTTTAACCTTCATCATAATTAAGAAAAACATAAATAACAGATCGAGAGTACAACTTGATGCGTTCTACATGAGGATGAAGAATGAAACAAGTACAACTAAAAACTTTAAATAAAGAATAATCTAGGACATACCCATATGGCCTTTTAAAATGAGAAAAACCTGAAATATGAGAAAATAAAATTGTATTAATCAAACCTATAGCAATAAGAACAACTTCACCCCAAAACACACCAGGAACAAAAGTAGACAACAAGAGAAACAATTAGTTTCAACAACGTGCCCTATGTTTTCCTTCAGCAATGCCATTTTACTTAGAAGTATCTTAAACAAAGTTCGGTGAATAGTTCCATCTAGGGTAAGCAATTCATAAAATTTATTAGAGGAATATTCCTCACCCAAATCACACCTAAACATTTGATAATAGTAGAATGTTGAGTTTTGACAAGAGCATAAAAGATTGTATATAGCTCAAAGAATTTAGAACGATGTTTTATTAAATAAATCCAACAATAACAAGTATGATCATCAATTAAAGAAAAACATAATATCGAGATCCTTTTTTGTGGCAACATGAGAAGGTCCCTATACATGAAAATGAATCAAATCTAATGGAGAAGAACAAAAAAAATACTTCAATTAGAAGGTAAAGCGAAAAATTTTATCAGTTTACATCTATTATAATCAGAAATATCACAAGTTTGCAAATTTCTAAAAACTCATATGGATGCCAAAAATCTCAAATGAGAAGACAAAACATGACCTAGATGAGAATGTCATAAATAAAAACTAGAAGAAGAAGGACTCAAATAAAAAAAATACAAATCAACACTAGTAGCAGCAACAACAACTGACATTTTTAACTCATTCAAAATATATAGTCCCTCCTTCCTACGGCCTGTTTGAATTAACTTTTGAGACTGTAGATCTTGCACACAACAAAAAGAAAAGGAAAAAATAACTAAATAATTACTAGAATCACATAACTGACCAACATAAGTAAGATTCAATGTGAGTTTCAGAATAAGATAAACATTAGGGAGAGACAAATGAGGTACGACAACAGAACCAACATCTGCTAAAGGCATAGAAGTGCCATCAATAGTCATAATAGGAATAGAAGACGAAGGAGACACATAAGCAAAAGATAAAGAATTTGGAGACATATGATATGAAGCACTAGAATCCAAGATCCATTCAGAATAAGACTGAAGACATATTTCTTCAACCAATAACTCATTGGCAACTAAGTCAATAGAAGAAAATGAAGAACGATGGAAAATTGAACCTCTAAGTTCTTTAAAATCACTATGAACTACCGTTAAAAACTATACCAATCATTACTACTCTCTACGAGCAATATAGGCACCACATGCCTTTAATTTTGTTGATTATATAAGAGCGAATTGATCCCAAAGATCTGTCATAGCGAAATAAAACTCATGAATATTCATATTCTTCTGGTGAAGAGCTCGCATATCATTCTCTAATTGATATTGTTTTGCAAATTTTGATTGAGTGAATAACCTTTGCAAATGATTCCAAACCTTATTTGTTGTCTCATATTTCACCAATTGTGTACCTATAGAATGTTCAACAGAATTGTTAATCCAAAAAATAATTTTTGCATTGTTTGCTTCCCAGACATCTATCAAGACAACATAACCCTCATCAATATTCATAAGTTTCACAGAAGTTCCACTAATATATCCACACATCCTTTTACCCTAAAAAACATTTCTCATCACATAACCCCAATACAAATAATTCTTTCTATATAACCTCACACTCACAGATTGAAGTGAATTGTCTCTTTCGATAGCCATAAACAACAAACAAAGAAAACCAAAATGCAAAAGAAAGGAAAATGAAATATCAGATTGTAGAAACAAAGGAAAATAAAATACCAGATTGTAGAAACTAAAAGAATACCCTCACAAAATTTTTTAGTCATTCCACACAAAAAATACTAGTTGGATCCGCGAAAGCTGTGTTCGAGATTAAGCGTCTTCCTATAAAACCTCGCTTTGATACCTTGTTAAACAATCCAAGTAAATAAAGAGAAATATAAAAATAAGAAAGGATTAGACTAGGGTTTCATTGATACTAAATAATATAATTAAAATAATAAAAAAGAATAGGTGTAACCTAAGTACAAAGAGACTATATATAAGCTAAACAAAGAAAACTAAAAAATAAATAAAAATAAAGACTATTTTACTTTTAATAAACAATAAAACAAATTAACTTTATATTTCTTAACTTAAAAAAAATAACACCATTAAGATCGTAACTTAGATTTTTATCCTAACATTAACACCAATATCGATATTCTTCCTGTATCATTAAAATACTTGCGCATAAATGCAAGCACTGAATGATAACTACCATAATTAAATGACATCATTTCTCATGTTTTCATAGCAGCAATATTTTGCAGCATGATAAAAGCAAGGTTGTCAATTTCGTTCCGTTTTGTCCGGAATGGCAAAAACATTTTATACAAATTCAAAAAACAGAACAATTTTCACCTCATTTCAAATTTTGGTCCGTTTTGGATTTTCTTGATAAATTTCGGCCGAAATGTTCTGGTTTCATTTCACATGTTTCATTCCGGGCTTGAAAAGTCATTGAATCAAATTGAACCCGATTCAATTTGATTAATTAAACCACCCAGGTATAAAATGCTCTTTTTCATTACTATTTTCAATAACAATGATATTAATAATAATATTGAAAATGATTATTACTATTTTCATTAACAATGATATTAATTTTTTAAAATTAGATTTATCACTAATATATATGGTTTATATTCATGTTTATACTTTGTAGAAATTTGAGTAAAATAAGGGATATTTTAGATTTCATTAGCCTTGATAATATTGACCTATTGAATGAATGGATTTGTGAAGAACCTAACCTTCTAGATAAAGATGATATAAGTTGGGAGACTATTGAAGCAACTTTGTCTCCTTTGACTTTAGAGGATGAAGGGATATGTTTTAATGATGAGAATGAGCTTGGTGGAAATGATCAACTATTGGAATGTTTAGTTGATGACTTTCCCTACATACAACCATAAGATCAAGATCCTTATTTCTATGTTAGTGATGAAGATGATCTTCGATTTATGTTTCTTTTGTGTTAAAACATTTTTCTTCTATAATATTTTGGTATTTTGTTTAAGTTGAATTATTTTAAGTTAAAGTTCTATTTAATCTTGACTATTTAGAAATATTTTAAATTTTTAAATAATATTTGTTTGACATTGTGTTTGTATTGTATAATTTATAATTAATTTATCTTAAATTTAAATTATGTTTGTTGAATATATATATAAGTAATACAACCCTGAAATCTAAAATCAAGGGCGGAATATATATGTATGAGGAGTACAACCCTGAAATCAGGGGTGGAACTAGTATTATTTAATAGGGAGGGCCAAAACTCAAGATATAATTTATTATTAAAAAACTCATTTATTTAAAATAAAAAATATTATATTATCCTATATTTAAACACTAAATAATAAAAAAATCTAAAATATTTTGCAAGGCTTGGGCCCTGCTTGCTTCCCTCTAGTTCCGCTCCTGCCTAAAATAAAACGCTAAAATATTTTGAAACCAAAATATTTTATTTTAATCGGAGAAAAAACACTTATCAAAACGGAATTCCTCAGATAAAAGCAATATAATGAATTAGGAAAATTTCTCGAAGCCCAAATGCTGGCCCACAAGTCTATAATCTACTTTGAAGCAACCACGGAGTAGCATCTAACCAGTCATGTGCTGCAATAGGACTTGTGGAAGAAGGATCATTCACAACCGTGTCTGCAGGAAGGATCTGCTCTTCAGCATACAAACCAATAGGATTGCCACCATAAACAGTGAACAATCAGCAAGTCCACGATCCACACCATCACCACTCCTACAACCTCCCTGCCAGGCTGCAATAGAGAATAGATTTCAGTGCTTTAATGACATGACAATACAAATTCAGTCAGCTATACGGATAGCCTTGATTTTTTAGATCCATGAATTGAGTACTAAATAAGGAAGCTTTTCTATAGAAAATTAAAATCATACAGCTATAAAGTTATATTATATTGGATAACAGTACTAAGAACGGAACGAATACCAATTCTTTGAGTGCATGAAAGCTTCTCTAAACCAGCCAAAGAACATTAAAAAGAAAAAAATCCCAATAGCTATTCTCGTAACAATGCGTCAGTGTACAATGTATTCCCCTAACTTCTTCTTTAATCAGAACCTTTCCTCTGACTTGTGCAAAAGATGAGTTTTCAAGGCATTTGGGAAACTTGAAAGACAAAGTCATCAGTGGCGTGTCATCATAAAATCTTTGTCATGCCAAACCAATGTTATATCCCATTGTGCAACTGGAATAGCAATAGCATTCCCAACTTGTATGTACCTGCAAATAGAACGAAACCTATGCTACGGAGCTCCAATGTCTGGAGGTGTGTTAGGCCCCAATAATTACTGTGAGTGATGTTTCCTCTTAGGGTGAGAATAAACTGTAATTTGCATAAAATCTTTGTTGCCTCATTAATAAGACTTGGCTGCTTAAATAGCAAAGCCAATTAACAACTCACATATTTACAAGTCAACCGAATAAAAGAACACACGACTAACAGAAATACAAATAAATAATAATGGAAAAAGACCCTCCCATACTGCCCGATGCACGTCTTCTAACTGCCCGCTCGCATGCACTTTCTCCCTGTTAGCATGAATGCACGTTTGAGTGCATGGGACATGCAACCACTTGCCCGCACGATTGCATGTTTGAGTGCAGTGCATGAGACATGCACACTTACAGATATTTGAGATTTGGTTTGAGGCCACGAGTTGAACGTCGTGGCCTATCATTGCTTCTCTTAGAAAGAATATCCTTGTCCTCAAGGATGGTAGGCGAGAATTGAGCGAGCAATTGTTCAGTTGGCTCCCAAGTGGCATCATCAGTGGAAAGATTTTTCCAGTAAACCAAGCTCTCCTCAACAAGGTGGTCCCCATGTTTGATCCAAAGAGTATCCAAAATAGTCCGAGGCTCTAAAATGACCACTACGTCATCAACGACTGGTGGTAACTCGGTCTAGTGGGGAGCAGCTTGCCCGACAGTGGTATGGAAAGGTTTCAACAAAGACACATGAAAAACGGGATGGATCCGCTAGTGAGCAGGTATTTGTAACTTGTAAGCAACAAGCCCACATTTTCCAGAACCAAGTAAGGTCTATAATAACGACTAGCTAGCTTTTGATGGACACGTTTGAAAGCCGTTTGCTGGCGATAAGGATGTAACTTGAGTAAAACCAAATTGCCAACCTCAAACGAGACATCCTTGCGTTTGCGATCTGCCATTTGCTTCATACGATTAACTGAAACTGCTAAGTTGGTCTTGAGTTGTTTAAGCAAGGCATCGCGATGTAACAAATGCTGATCAACTTCATGTACAACCGAGAGGCCTTTAGTGTACAATGGAATGGATGGGGGTAGACGACCATAAAACGCCTGGAACGGGGTCATGCCAACAGAAATTTGGTACATGGTATTATACCAATATTCGGCCCATGGAAGGTAATTGGTCCACTTGCGGGGCCATTGATGAACGAAACAACGCAGATACTGCTCCACACAACGGCTAACTACCTCCATCTGTCCGTCAGTTTGTGGATGGTACACAGAACTAAGCTTCAATTTGGTGCCCGATAACCTGAAGAATTCTTGCCAGAATTTACTAAGAAAAATGGGATCGCGGTCACTAATAATAGAAATAGGCATGCCGTGAAGCTTGATAATTCCTTCTACAAACTTGTCAGCCACAATTTTAGCAGTAAAGGGATGAGTTAATGAAAGAAAATGAGCTGATTTGCTAAACCTGTCAACAACCACCATAATTGCATCTTTGCCCTAAGACGTGGGTAGTCCCTCAATAAAGTCCAATGAAATATCATCCCACACCTGGCAAGGAACAGGTAAGGGTTGTAGAAGGCCCGCAGGAGCCATTGTTTCAGTCTTGATCTTCTGGCAAACTTCACATCCTTTAATATACTCCTCCACTGATCGATGTATCCCTGGCCAGTAGAACTCTTGGCTCAATTTCTTGAATGTGCGTAAGATGCCAGAATGCCCACTTGTTTTGGTGTCATGCATTTCGTGGATTAAACGAGTGTGTAAGGAGGTATCAGCAGGAACAACAACTTTCCCTTTGTAGAAGAGCAGCCCATGACACCACTTATACTGTCCTTCAGGTTGATCATTGGCCAAACGACCTTTCATCTTGATATAGTGATCAGTTGTTGCGGCGTGTTTGATATCTTCCCATAGACTGACCTGTGGAATAAATAGATGGTTAAGAACGGGACTGCCTTATTTCCTGGACAGTGCATTTGCTGTAGAATTTTCACGCCCTGGGCGGTATAATATTTCGTAGTCATAGCCTAGAAGTTTGGCGACCCACTTTTGCTGTTCTGGTGTGACGATTCGCTGCTCCAAGAGATACTTAAGGCTGCAGTGATTAGTTTGAATAAAAAATTTCTTGCCCAGAAGGTAAAGACGCCATAAACGGATAGCCTCAATGATAGCCAACATTTCTTTGGCGTATATAGACCAAGATAGTTTAGTGACACCAAGTGCCCTGCTCATGAATGCCACTGGTTTACCTTGTTGCGACAACACAACACCAATGCCTTCATCAGAAGCATCAGTCTCAATAGTAAATGAGTCGTTGAAATTGGGCATGGCGAGTGTAAGAGTTGTGGTCATGGCATGCTTGAGTGCAATGAACGCAGACTCTGCCTTATCATCCTAAACATATTGGCCTTTTTTGAGGAGGTTGGTGAGAGGCCGAGCAAGAACACCATATTGGCTGACAAACTTACGATAATAACCTATTAAACCCAAAAATCCACGTAAAGCAGAAATATTAGTAGGGCGTGGCCATGCCACCATTGCTTCTACCTTTTTGGCATCTACTTTCACTCCATGATTTGTGACTATGTGTCCCAAATATTCCAGTTCCTGTTGCCCAAAGGTACATTTACTCCGCTTGACAAAGAATTGGTGTTGCCGTAGTATGGACAAGGTCTGTTGGATATGTTCTAAATGTTGTTCCCATGTATTGCTATAAACCAAGATATCATCAAAGAAAACCAAGATGAATTTTCTAAGATGTGGACGAAAGATTAAATTCATAATAGCTTGGAATGTAGATGGCGCATTGCTTAAGCCAAAAGGCATAACCAAGTACTCATAATGTCCATTATGTGTCCTGAATGTAGTTTTTGGTATATCAGGAGGACTTACTCTGACTTGATGGTAACCAGCCCGTAAATCAAGCTTGGTAAAGTAGGATGCACCATAGAGTTCATCCAACATGTCTTCAACAGTGGGAATTGGAAACCTGTCTTTAATTGTGGCAGCATTGAGTGCACGATAGTCTGTGCAAAAGCACCAGTTACCATCCTTCTTCTTAACCAAGATGACCGGTGATGAGAAGGGACTAGTGCTAGATTGAACAAGTCCGGAGTTTAGCATTTCTTGGACTTGTTTCTTAATCTCCTCCTTCTGATAATGAGCATAGCGATATGGACATACATTCACCGGTGCAGTGCCTTCCTTCAAAGGAATACCGTGGTCAATCTGTCTGGAAGGTGGTAAACTGGAAGGCTCCATAAAGACATCAGAAAATTCATGCAACACTCCTTGCATGCTAGGTTGAATGCCACCCTGTGTATCCTGCATAGTGATCTGTAAACAAAAGGCATATATGGCACCACTGGAACAAATGTCTTTTGAGATTGCTTTAAATATAGTTACTTGAATCTCATGGCCATCTATCCCTTCCAGCCGTCTGGCTTTATTTGCCCAAAAGAATTCCATGGTTAACTGTTTCCAGTTGCAAACTACATACCCGAGTAATTCCAGCCATTGAATTCTCAGCACTAAATCCAGCCCTGTGATTGGCAGAGAATATAGTGTTAAGGAAAAAATAGAGCCTTGTAGGTCTACCTGAACCTCGTTGAACTTTTCTTGACACTTGAGATTCTCCCCATTTGCTACCCGTACTGTGAATGCCTTTGTAGATACCACTGTAGACGCAGTAAGTTTGCCATTCGCTCATTGATAAAGTTATGTGTGGACCCACTGTCAATTAGTGTGAATATGGCATGAGAACCAATTTTGGCAGTTACTCGCATGGTTTTGGGTGCAGTCCATCCTGTTAATGCATGTAATGTAATCTCAAGTTCCACAAATTCCTCAAGGTGCTCTACATCATGATTTTTGTCGTGGACGTTGTCACAGACAGCTTCATCATCTTCATCATGGCTTTCTAGCATTAGCAATTTTGCTCCTTGACATTTATGCCCTGCTGTGAAATGTTCATTATAATTAAAACATAATCCTTGAAGTCGTCTTCGCTGCATTTCATCCCAGCTCAAACATCTTATCGGTGCCACATGTGTTGTTGACGTTGATGGTGAAAGGGCTAGAGAAGCTCTTACTGGTGGTGTTGGACATATGAACTTCCTCTATCTCATGAGCTGATCATCCTTCATTCGTGCAAAGCTGATAACATCCTTTAATGTTTGTGGCTTAAACATACGAATGTCATCTGATATATCCGACCTCAAACCACCCATAAAAGTTCCCACTAAAGCCTTTTGTGTCCAACCTCTGACCCGATTGCCTAGCCGTTCAAATTCTCGCTGGTATTCATGCAAGGATCCAGTTTGTCTGATTAGCTTCATAAAAATTTTCACACTCTGATGATCCAAAGCGAGCCCAAAGTTCATCTTCAAAATTCACCCAAGCAATAGCACGTCCCTCATCTTGGAAATTCCTGTGAATCCACTGCCTTAGAATCAGAATGAAATTTGAACAAAGTTTGTGAAATTAACAAGATTTATGTGAGTTTTTGGTGTTGCTTTGTTTCAAGTTGATGAACGATAATTCATCTTTAATTGATATCGTGGTTAAAATAGCTTGATTAAAATGTATTTTTGTGTTTTGCCAAACATGGTCTTTGTTTAATTTTAATAAATTTTCAAAATCTTTAAAAGATCATTTTGCAATTAATTTTAACTTCCCCACATTTTTTACCCTCTCATATTTTATATCTAAAATTATGACCTATAGGTGAGATGCTTTTTTGATATTAAATAAATCAATTTCTTTCCATAAAAAAAAAATCTTTCTTTAAAAAATACAACTTTATTTTAAATTGCATATAGCTAAATCTCTCAAAAATTAAAAAAAAAATCACATTTGCATAAATAATATTAAAAAAAATACAATGCGTGATTTAACATCTTTAAATACAAAAATTCAAAAAAAAAATAGTAGTTTTGTTGATAAATTTGCATATATTTTTGGATTTAATAATCAGTTTATTAAAGTCATGAGAAGTTAGTCTATATTTCAAAAATACCAAAAAATATATTTTATTTCTATGAATTTATACATAAAATGTATTACCGATATTGAATAAAAATACACTTTTTTTATTTTTACATTTATTACTTTGGAATAGTTAGGTTTTAATGTGATAAGATAAAGACATCTTTACTCCTTAATTACCAATGATGACTTTTCTTAAATCTTAAACAGACAAACAGTTAAAAAACATAATAATATCTTATTTTATATCAGACAAGAAAACAATGGAGTTTACCTTAACTATGATGTATTAGAGATGATACATCATCCCTATTTACAATCAATCTCTTTATCTGGACTCTGAAACTAGTTGGAATTCCTAATAATCAAAATATAAGGTGGTGACTCTATTTTTTTAACTGATAAAGATCAAGAATTCTTTATTTTTCCACCCACTACAAAGATCTCGCTTTGATAAGACAATCACCGCAACACCGTACACGGGTAATAGATTGCATCAAGAAACTAATCTGGTTTCTTTCTGAACCTAGCACATTTCCTTTCTTGCAACATACCATACCATGAAGAAAATATCAACTATTAATTAGCTAGTACTGTGTACATATATACCAATAGATATAAACAAAAACACAAACATGATTATGAGAATGGAATGCAAAATTAACAAGCCCAAATAATCTGAATGAGAAAGAGAAGAAGAGAAGGACTCCATGGATACTAGCAACCAATTTAGACAAGATGTATATTTTTAGAATATTGTTTTTAGTGTCGATTTTAAGAGAAAATACTATAGTAAATTATTAGAAGGTCTTTTCTGTAATTTAATTTTTATTATTTTGTAGCAATTGAATTCTATTTATAATTTAAATTAATATCTCTTCATATTCTAAACTAAAGAATTGATTATTTGGTTCCAAACAATTCCATTCCAAACGTTGCAAGAAAACAAAAAAAAAAAAACCGTTAGAGAAACAAAGGGAAACCTTGTACTCTTATGTATCTGAGGGGATATTATGAACGGGCTTCTGCAACCAATACTTTCTCAACAAGCGAAAGATCAGTGGCAGCTTTTACATTCTGAGTTCATTTGGCTTGAAGCCAGCAATGTAATCGGTTCCTTCCCTGCGTTCCCTTCCCTCTCCAACTCTGTGTCATGAGCCACCGGTTTACTCTGTCCTGATACTCCCTCGGCTTGATTGTGTCCATCAATCTCCTGTAGCCCGTTTGCTTCTCGTTTTGGCTTTCGTCAAGTGGAATCAGTTCTGCAGATACTGGGTTTTCTTAAGGGATGGGGGAGGGATTTTGTAAGTTATTAGGGTTTAAGAGGTAATTTTGTGTTTAGGGCTTTCTTTTCCTTTTTTTTCTTTTTATATCATTTGTTAGATATATAGATCCCAAAAAGAAAAGGATTTTTTTTTTCAAGTAAGGTAAATTAATACAGAATCAATTATGATAAATTAAAAAAATATATCAATCTGTCTGTCTGTCGATGTGCCACAGTGGCAGTAGGTGTAAGTAGATGAAACGATAATGGCAGGGAGCACGGCGGCGGCGACTCTGCTGACGGCTGTCTGGTTGGATCAACTAGAATTGGACAGCGCAAAGAATAGTAAGAAGACAGCGGTTGTTGCAGGAAAAGAAGAAAGTTTTGGTACAAGTAGAAGAAACCCACGCCACCTTTCCCTCACAAAGCCATCTTGGATTGTCAGAACAGAGGTATGTAACTATCAATTTCATTTCCGTTCTTCCCCTTTTCTTCCCATTATAACTCCCTTCACTGCTAATACTTGTATACTTTGGACAGTCAAATGTACGGAAAGAAATAAGGAAGAGGCCAGACCCACCTTGTGAGGTCTGCCATGGAACTGGTAGAGTTGATTGCCCCCATTGTTCTGGACAAGGTGTCAACCAACCTCCCAGTATCTCTCTTTCTTTTTATTCTGATATGATAATGATAATAATGGTGTTTACTGCCATTTAGATGCATTTGATTTAAAATTGGTTGTAACTCTATGTAAATTCTGTAGGCAGGACTAACTGTGTGCATTTAGCAATGCTTCCTGAAGGTGAATGGCCTAAATGGTGAGCTATCAGCAGATTGATTTCTTAAGTGGATTAATGGAATCAGTACTGCTACTGCTGTTAATATATCAAAGTCAACAACTCCATTGTAAAAGGAATTACACTTGTTTTGTTGCAGGTGCAGGACTTGTGGTGGCAGTGGCCTCAGCTACTGCTCCCGTTGCCTTGGAACTGGAGAGTATAGGTATATCATGGGCTTCCACTTCATGATGGCTTCTGATGACACCAAAAACCACCCGCAGCAGCATCAGACACCCGCTAGCACAGCTGCCGGGGGGCCTCTTGACGGAGAAGATTTGGATTCAAACCATGACATCTGAAGATTCAGCAGATAATTTTGGCCAAAGCAGCTTCCAAATTTGCATTCTGTGTTCAGGTTGTGTAAATCTTAGATTTGATATGAAGAAAGCTGCTGTCACTGTAACGAAGAGATTGTTTATCATTTTGTTTCAAATTGCGTTGCGTTAAGCATGTTTGGCATAAAAAAAAAGTAAACAAAAAAATCATTAAAATTTTATTTTAATTCATTTTAAAACAAAAATAAATAAAAACACCGCACACGGTAGCTTTTTCTAGCATAGCATCGGACGTCCATGAATATATACTATTATTGGGACACATTGTGTGCTAGGCTTAAGAAGAATCCCACTGAAACTTCTTCTGTTATATGATTTTCTCCAGCAGTAGCTTCATCTTTTAAACCAGATTATGACCTGTGCAACGCCGCAGCAAAGCATCATCCAAACAACGCACAAGCAACCACATTTGCAAAATAAAAAAGCTATTGATAGGTTATTACACATCAGTTCGGAACAAGGGTCGAAAAAAAGCCTCCATACACGGGAGATCTATTGGATGCTAACCAAAAAAAGGCGACTAAAAAACCAAAAAGATCCTACAAGCACCCGTTGTGTGATTGATAATATACTATTAAAGCCTGGTAAATACACTAGGAATCTTTTGTTGATTCATCTGCTGGTATATCATCTTCATCATGGTAGATATTCTCTGCCATCTGCCATATTTGAAGGATGTTATCTTCAGCTACACTAGCAACAACCCAATCTTCACATGGGTTCCATGAAAAATCTGATATTTTACTGGTGTGACCACCATGAATGAAAAGCAATTCTGGTGGGCCATCTTCAGCATCCTCTGGTGTCTGCTCATCATCAATCCTGCAAAGGTGTAGCCCCACATTAAACAAAGCAAATGTAGCTCAGAACAATCCTCATGTGGTGTTGGTTTATCCAAATAAAAGCTCAAGGCAAACCTCAAATCCGGCAACCAGTAAACCTAAGAAATATCAATTAACAGCTCACTGGGTTTTTTCAAAGACAAACCTGCTAAGATCCCAGACCATGAGCCTTCTACCAAGGCAACAAGAAGCTAAGATAGTCTCATTCTTTGGATTCCACCCGACTTGGAAAACCTCCTCCCTGTGTACATCACGGAAAAAATAAAGTACAGAAGATATTAAATAACAAGTTTTGAGGTGATCTGTACATGCATCCATGCTGCAAGTGAGTGCCACTCGTAAGCAATACAAACCACAGATATATGCCTGGAAGAATAATACAGAATTCCCCAGATATGCTTACTTGTGACAGTTAAATGTATGAAGTGCAGTATTGATCTTCCGTATGTCAAATAGCTTGACAGTCTTATCAGTAGACCCCGTTGCCACAACCCATTCATTAAAAGGATTAAAAGCCAAGCAGTTAACCTAAGACAAGAACATAAAAAGAAATAACATCAAATAAAATAAAAAAAAGAGATATAAGCCCCATGGCATGTCAACACTGGCAAACAGGATGGTTTTTAGAATAAGAATAAAAAAAAACTCATCAGCTTTCACAGCAACAAAAACTCGCATGTGTATGAGGAATCCTTTTGACAAATACGAGTTCACCTACAATATGTCATACAGAACCTTCTGATTGCAAGGCACAAGTTTTTGAGCAATTAATAGCACAATTACAGATCATTTCATATGGAACATTTCAAGTCACAGGTTTCAGATAGAAGAGTTGCATATGAAGGTATAAAACCATGTCTTAGCCACTGAACAATTAGTTTATTAATTCACGAAGGAATCACAAAAATGCTATGGCATACCTCACTCTGGTGAGCAACTACGGAATGGACAGGCTTAGTAACAGATGGAGTTCGGAGATCCCATATAAGCAGGTATTGATCATCCCCAACAGAACCAAACAGATGTTCATGTCTCAGATGCCACGCTACATCTTCTACAACACCTTCATGAACCTATAAGACAGTACTTTAAATCATCACAGACATTGGCATTTCTTTAAAAAAACACAAAAATTTATGCTTTATTTCTCAATAACTACTCAAAAAGAAACATCATAGTGAACATATGGGCATGCAAACCAACCTTAAAGATTTGCATGGCATCGAGAGACTTATTCTTAGGAGTGGTGTTAATGTCCCACAAGCAAATTTGAGCATCATCAGAACCACTAAGCAAATACCCTTCTTTAAACTTACTCCAAGACAAACCATAGCCTTCAGTGCTGTGACCCCTCAATCTCAAATCAGGAGTACAAGCACCATCAAGAGGCGGCTTAGATGGGTGCTTGCTGTAGTCAAAGACATAAACTTCAGCACTAACAGTCTTGGTAGCTATCATGAATGGGTTTTGCGGCATATACCGCGCCCTATTCACCTCCCCATCATGATTTATTTGCTGAATTATTTGCACCTACAAAATTAAAATCGATCACATCAAATCTGAGAAACAAAATGAAACCAAAATCTTGAAAAGCCACAAAAACAAAAGCAAAACCTTGCCATTGGCGGCGCCAAATCCGCCAAAATCGGAGCGATCGTCATCGTAGTGACGGGCGTCGTTTTCGGCGTCGTCAAGAGGAAGCTGGACCTGGGCAAGCATGAGATAGTTAGGCTCGTTCTCGGAGGTGTGAGTGCCAAGAATCATCTTTTGAACGGAGTAGTCCTTGCCAGGAGGCTCCTCGCGATCGGGAAGCCATTCGACTGTGAGAGAAGGCCATTCGAGGGCATGAGTGATGACAAGGTCGTAGAGGAAAGGTGTGTTCTTTTTCCATATCTTGTACTCTTCGTTTATCAATCGTTCTTCTATCTCTCCCCTCATTTCGTCTTCGTCTTTCCCCATCACCCTCTCCTCTTTATTTCTTCAACTTGGATATGATTTGCTACTCTTCTTTTGCTTTCTAGGGTTTCTTTTTGTATTTTAATTTGGGGATTTTTTTTTTTTTTTTAGAAAGTGGGTAGAGTTAATTCCCGCCAAGAAAACAACAGGGATAGACAGATTAAATCAGATTTGCAAAAAGAAAACAAACCCTAGCACCAGCCAGCCCCAGGAGGTTTGCCATATCAGTGACGGTGAGGGGGTGAGTGACTGTGAGCCTGTTGGGGTGAGGCACTGTTGTAGATTTTTTTATTTTTTTAAAATTATTTTAGATACCTGATAAAAATAACTTCAACAAGAAAAAAAAAAGGAGTCATTCTTTTAAAACAAAAAAATAAAATGGTGGCTGTAACTGAATGAATTTACGAGCACTGCTGTGTGCTGTCATTTTTTATTTTTGAACTGCGGTCTGGTAAATAAAAAAAGATAAGTTTACAATTTTTAACTTGTCCTAAAATGATATTTTTGACTTTTTGACCGTCTTGAGTTGAGGATAAGGAATGCTCAGCTGCTTCCACCATGCAAGAACGGAAGGGGTTTGCTTTCAGTAAATAAACTAGGAATTAGCTCTTCATCAAGCAGCCATGCATTCCGACATCATCCAGCGCAGATTACAATTCATAGGCCTTTACTTCACTGAAAACACCAAATCGGCGAGCATTGCCAGGTGCAGAAAACACTAACTAACCCAACTGGCACTTGATTTCATCCTGGCGAGTCATTCTCAATTCTCACGAGTATTTTTCCCCGAGCAAGAAACCAATCCATGTTAAATATAGATAACAATGGTGGAGCTGGAGCTTCCATTGATACGAAATCAACTCAACATTGATATACCTTTATGCATACATCATTTATAAAGCAGAAAACTCTTCCAAAAGTTTCTCATCAAAACATTCGGGAGTCAAAACATTCAGGAGTATAAGAAACATTGAAAAAACCTAAACAAGGAATCTAATTCAAGCTACCAAAAATCTGCCAATCGACCCCATGCCCTCCATACAAAACTAAAGATATGACTTCTCTAAACATAAAGTTGTTTGAGTTTTCTACAATCCAGTAACACTTCACGAGGACGAATCTAAATTTGGCTGTAGTTCAAGCTGGGAGACACACCATGTAAATTGATCAATCAATGCCCAAGCTGGAATAGGGTTCAATGCCACCCTGACAATGAGAAAAAAACCGAGAATGAATCTAATCTATTGGTACCATTAAGTTATAAATCTATGATCTGAACTCCCCAAACTACAATGACTTGGATAGAACCCTAAAGGAAGAACGACACATGGCAAAATGTGGAGCAATGACAATAGTTGAGAATCTATCAAAAGAATGGTAAGGATTTTCATTTTAGTTTTTAAATTAAAAAGGAATGGCTTTTTTTCTTAAATCCTTGGTTTTTTTTTACTTCAAACTTCTTGACTACAATTTGGGCTACACTATGTCAGCACCATTCATTCTTCCAGATGCATGCATCGCCAAGAAAAGAATAAAACAAAATCTGCAACACATTGACACCTCATGCAGGAAGAAAAAATGAAAGAATTTCATTGGGGTGGAGTGTTAATTTCACTTGTAATTGATCATATAGATCCAATTTTACTGAAAGATGCTACTCACAGAGCAGTCATCATGAACACGCCATATGGTCTCGCCCAAGAGGTTTGCTACTGACAAGACTGTGAGCTGGGGAAAATAGTTCTGCTCTGACACTGGAATCGTGTTTGTTATGATAACCTCTTGAAAAAGACCACTCGATAACCTCTCAATGGCAGGAGGGCTGCAAACAGAAAAAGGTAGTGAAAATCTGAGCAACAACAATCAGATGCTTGGTTAACATGCACAGTTTCAGGTTTGCTGAACATTCGATCATATGCTCTAATAATTGATAAGAGGAAAGTATCTATGATCTACAGAAATCAATTTGTCCTATAGAAGTTCTATCTATTGGTTGATAAATATATGGCTGCTGTCAAATCTGGTATATAACTTTGACTTCATTTGTAGTGATCATAGACCACATGGAGATAGTATGCTAGTGTTACCTGCATATTATCTACATCCAATGCATCATTAGAAATCCAAGCTACCTGGATAATATTAGATACCTGAAAACAGCATGTGTAGTGCATGCATAGACCTCCCTTGCCCCCTCTTGATGTAATAGAGCTGCACCTTTGGTAATAGTTCCTGCAACAAATAGTGCATAGGAAACATTTAACAATGAATAAACAAGAATTTGAAATGTTAGGCAACTAACATAGGGTAAGATCACCAGGAAAAAAAAAAGGCAAGAACAATGGCTATCAGCATCTGATCAAATCAAAGACCAGACTGGTTCAACTGTGAACCAGACTCTTTGCTTATTTGTCGGGACCATGTGAGAAATTGAAGAGGGAAAAAGGTGAAACACCGTAAATTTTCATAACTTTTACACATAAATTACACATTGGCTATTGAATGACCAAATGCACTTTACATTTATACTGTTATAATTATTACCCTCTAGTAACACCTTCGAAATTTATATTTACTTCTGCAACTTTGAGCCTGATTTTGGCACACTATACAGACAAAACTGACTTCAGTAACTTTGACCCTGTTTTTGACACACTATAGCAGACAAAACTGAATTATGGAACAAATACTTAACCAGATAAGATAAAAAAAATCCACCGTTTCAAAATACTAGGCACAAAGATACTGTTTTAAGACTAATTTTTAAAGATTTCCTGGATAAGTTACTTTAAATGTTAGATTTATCACTAATAGATCAAAGGTACAATTAGTTTACCAACAGCTGGACCAGTGAAAACCATGACCTCAGCCTTCTGTGAGTCATCTTCATGTGTGGTACTGATAACTTTGACTACAGTATCCTAGTGATGCCGGAAGAAAAGGCAAACTACTATTGTTTATTTTTTTTCCTCTTCCCAAACTACGTCACCTAGGATATAAAGGCATAGCTTCTGCAGCATGCATTTTCCAATACATGATAAGGACAGCAAATAAGATTTGAGCAAAACTCACCAGCTGTGTCAATCATGTCATCTACCATAACTGCAACTTTCCCCTTCACATCACCAATCAAATTCATCACCTGAAAGATGACATTCAGCAGACAGTAACATCATTGCAATCTAGTGAATTCAATGCATATGAAGAAATCAGGTTGTGTCCGTTTCAACCCCATAAAAAAAGAGGAAATAAAAAGAAGGGAACATGATATGGATATTTCAATTCAACGCATGAAACAAAGGGAAAAGCAGATGGTGGTAGGAATTAGGGGACCACTCGATCTTCAACCTTAAAGAGCATGGCTGAACCTAAAAGCATATAAACAGTGCTTCTATCTTTATCTCAATTCTCAATACAACCAGACCATCTTGAAGCATAAGAAAAGAGCAGCATATTTGGCATATTTTACCTCTGCAACATTGTGTCCATGACGTCTTTTATCAACAATGGCTAGAGGTGCATCTGATAATTTCTTGGCAAAAGCACGAGCTCTTGCTACACCTCCAACGTCAGGGGAGACCACCACCAAGTCATCAGAACATATAGTCTTGCTAGCAAGGTAATCGAGTATCACAGGCTGGTGATGCACAAAAGAAAAAACAAATAATTACCATTGAACAGACGATTACAGCAATTAAGGTTTTCATGGCTTTCTCACTGGTCCATACTGACAGCATAACAAGAACTGTTAAAATAATTTGAAAACTCTATATCATACTCCAATAGCTATATCTTGGAATAATGCAATGAAATAGCCGTCGAAGGTAGAGTGGATTCTTTACCTGACCATACACATGATCCACAGGAATGTCAAAATACCCCATGGACTGCCCGGAATGAAGATCACAGGCAAGAACACGATTTGCACCTGCTTCAGTAATCAAATTCGCAACAAGCTTGGCAGCAATAGATTCTCGCCCTTGAGTCTGAAAATCCAGATAGTTGAAACAATGAATAAAAAATTAACTAAAAAACAAGAGTATCTGTCGATTCAGCTCCCGGAAGCATTACCTTTCTATCGGCCCTGGCGTAGCCGAAATAAGGAATAACAGCAGTAATATTCTTAGCAGACGCCCTGCGACAAGCATCAATCATAATCAGCAGCTCCATGAGGTTCTCATTGGCAGGAGGACAGGTGGGTTGGACAAGAAAAACATCACAGCCTCTGACACTTTCTTGCAATTGGACATAAATCTCCCCGTCCGCAAAACGCTTAATTTTAATCTTGCCAAGCTCCAAACCCATGTAGCAAGCAATTTCCTATATAAAAAATTATTGGATACAGACTAACAGCAATAATCATTCCAAGAAGTAAAAGAAAAAAAAAACAAGAAGTAATTACCTGAGAGAGAGCAGGATTAGCAGTGCCAGAGAAAATGCGGAGCCTGGTGTCATGCTTGTTGAAAGGTGGAAGAGTGTTATCTAAATGGGAAGTGGCAGTGGAGGATAAATGATGAGCCGAGGTGTTGAGGAGCGGGATGTAAGGCTTGCCGTTGGCAAATTTGATGGGCTCCACCAGATTACACCTCTGATACAGAAAATCAACGCATCAAAAGAGTATTAGTAGCAGTAACAGCAGCAGCAGTAATCAATACCAAATAAATACAAAAGAAAAGAAAGCAATTATTCCAAGAATTCTTTAAGGGATTAATAGTATGGTAGGTCAATCAAGAACTGAGAAAGGGGAAAAGAAAGAAAGAGAAAGAGGAACTTACGACGGCGTGACGGAGAGGGAAGTGAAAGCGGAGGAAGGGGGAGCGGGGGTTGTTGGAGGAGAAAGAAGAAGGAAATGGTGAAGTAGGACACTGAAGCAGTGACGCCATTACTTGCGGAAGCCTTCTTTATTTCTTTCTTTTTTTTCCTTTCTCTTTCTTTCCAGGTGTATATGCGTGTGGGGAGAGAGAGGGAGAGAGGGAGCGGTTTTATAGCTTCATTAGGTTCTCAGAATTCATTCTGTTGGCTCTCCTCCACTAGTGACTAAATTTTGTTGATCCTCCTCTTTTCTTTTTTCTTTTTTCTTTTTTCCAGTTCTTTTAAAATTAAAATTTCATTATTGTATTATAAAAATCATAAAAAGAATGGCCTTTTCAACGTAGAATAACAATGTTTAGACAGTTAATTGGAATTGTGTTAATTTTTATTTTTTAAAATATTTTTTATTTTGAAATTTATTAAAATAATATTTTTTTATTTTTTTAAAATTTATTTTGATATCAACACATTAATCAATATGAAAATAAATAAAAAAATAATTTTAAACAAAGAAAAACATTAAAAAAATTTCAAAAACATTTTTAAAACACAAAAACAAACAAGCTTTTATTGTATGTTGTTTGTTATTTTTTATTCAATTTTATCCTCAAACTTTTATTTTAAACAATTTAATCTTAATTAAAGGCTAATTACTTTTGATTTCTTAAGCAATAGTGGAATTAAAAGAAGCGGGGCCGGGATTTAAAAGGCACAAATATAGGTGCATGTCCAGAGTTTTTGCAAAAAATACACTTAGGTACTCCATCTTTAAAAACAATACAATTTGTACAATTTAGGTCCCTTTAATTTTAAAAATTCAATTTTTGTATAAAAATTAATTTTTTTTTATTTTTGTCTCCTAGTTAGAGAGAGGAAAGAGAGAGATTGTTAGATTCTAGTAATGAGAGAAAAACCCACGACGAAACGTAAATAAAATCACAAGTAATGCATCTAAGAGAGTTGCATGTCAAGCATATCCTTCACTTTGGAAGAGATAGGTTTTTTCAGTTTACTTTTAATGAGATTATTATAATCTTAAATAAACTTCAAATATTGGTCTTTTTACGAGAGTTTGTTTTTGTTATCGTATAATTAAGTGAGAAATATTTTTTTAAAAAAAAGTTATTAAACTCAGCGGAGTTCATCATTGAAATTTTAAAGTTGACGGGTTAACTTTCAAGGCCCAAGTCGATATACTATGTTGACATCTCAATATTAAAAAAAAATATCATGTTGAATTATTTTTTTCTAATTCAAACTATGTTTTTTACCGGTCGTTTGAGTAATCTTTGGACCTACCAAGTTGACAAGGTCATGTCAAGATAGTTCCCACATAATTTAATTTTAAACTCGGGTTAGGTAAGAAATCAGGTTGGAAGATTTCAATGTTGACTTGTTGGGTTAATTTAATAATAATGTTAAATAATTTCTATGATCTAAATTTTTTTTTTTTTACATTTTAAAAATTAATAATTTAAAGTGCGACATAGCACGGCGTGTAATCTAGCATTATCTAATTTGAGGGAAAAAAAATTGAATATTACTTTGTATTTGTGAGTGTCAATTTGCAGATCATTAAAAAAAAATGGTAATACCTTAGGGCAAAATTAATCATCCTGGTGGTTATCCACCCATATGAGCGGGTATGAAAAGCTATTTATATATATATATAAACAAATGAGAAAGGAAGCCGGGAAATATATTGGTTTTTTCATCAAATTTATTTCTTAAGCAATTGATTTTTTATTTAATTATTTATAGTTACATATGCAATAATTTATGATAAAATTCAATATTTATTTTTATATTAACTATTAAATGTGATATTGTAATCACAAAACACAATATTCCTTTTATCAATAGAAAACCAACAAACTTGATGGAGAAAAATTCTTTCATCGACCCAAACCCTGTTAAATATAAAGTAGGAACAAGAAAAGTATTGTCTTGACATGCTAAGAAATAGCTTGGCAGTGTAGTTGATGTTGCTTTTTAAATAACTTTTCGTACTGAAATGCATGTAAATAATGTTTTTTTATTTTTTTAAAATTATTTTTGACATCACCACATCAAAATGATCTAAAACATATTAAATTTTAACAAAAAAATTGAATTTTTAAGGAACGCAGTGCAAAACGGTTTCTAAAAGAATTGGGTTGCGTGATGTTAGCAGGGAGCATTGCTTCTTTTTTTTTTTTGGTTTTTAGATTAGTACTTAGATTGTTTTCATCATCCGGATTATGAGTTCGATTCAATATATTGTTGTTTTAATATTAAAAAATATATAATCTTGAAATTTTTTTAAAATAAAACCACGCTTTTACTGATCATCTTAGTTGCCTTTAAACACATCAAGTTAATTGGGTCACATAAGAGCAACTTCCGGGTTAATTTTGAACCTAAGTTAGGCAAGGAGTCAAGTCAAAAAATTTCAAGGTTGATCTACTGGTCCGGTTTAATAATAATGTCAAATAATTTCTTTATTTTTAAGTTTCATCTTCCAATTCACATCTGGTTAATTTTGAATCAGTCTTCATAATTTTATTTTGATTTGTTTTTTATGAGATTATCGCAATCTAAAACAATTATCCCTATATTTGGTTTATGCTCAATTTTACGAGCATCAATTTTTATTATCATATTATTAAGTAAAAAATAGTTAAAAAATAGTTAAACTCAGTGAAGTTCATGATCTGGGTCACAGGTTTAGCGGATTAAGCTGAAAAACCTAAGTCAATCTAAATATGTAGATGTTTTTATTAAAAAAAATATTATATTAATTTCTTTTTCAAGTTAAACCATATTTTTTACTGGTCATTCTAATTGCATTTAGACTCGTTGAGTCAAGACCATGTAAAACCAATTCTTGCTTGAGTTAATTTTAAACCCAAGCTTTAAATTTATTAAAAATATCAAGTAATTTTTTATTACTTAATCAAATTTTTTACTTTTTAATCGCAGTTTAGCGCGGGACCAAAAACTGTGAAATTAACACATTGTCATCCCAATTATGAGGTTTCATGTTCTTACAAAATACATATTTCTAATATGACACGTAATTGAATGGGGAAAAAAAAGCAAAATTTAAAAATCATGTATTTATTATGGTTGGATAGCTATAGAAATGGGATAGCTGTAGAAATGGGATAATTATCAAATAATAGGAAACCCATTCTTAAAAATGATGAAATCTCCCCTAAACAAATAACAACAACAACAACAATAAGAATAAATAGTGTGTTTGTTTTCTGAAAAGTGATTTTTGAAAAACTATTTTCTAAACTTTTCTGTGTTTATTTGCCATTAGAAAAATTGGTCAACGAAAAACACTTTTCAGCTAAAGAAAAATTTGATTTGGTTTTCATAAAAATATTTTCGTTTTATTTTGAGCGGAAAACACTTTTCGAAAGTTGTGAAAAATTTAGAAATGTCATATTATTTGCTGATTATATCAAATTTGATCCTCAAACTTTTGATTGATATATATATATATATATATATATATATATATATATATATATATAAAACCTGCAGCCTGTTTCGTAGTTTATCTTTTCTTTCTATGGATTCTATCTTTCACAGGACTACTTCTCTTTCAGCTTCCTCTACCTCTGAATCTTCTGAAAGTAGAAGAATAGTACAAAGTGAAGAGATAACTATTTAAGACTTTACAAAAAACATTGATGACTGGAAAATTCCAAAAATTTCTCAAACTCAGATTTATCAAAAATCTAAATATGATATTTTCAAAACAGATTTTACTATCAAAACTGAAGAGCGAGATATTCAGCTTACCAAACCTTTTGAAACCATTCAACTCCTCTCTCAAAAATCCTTACTAAAACATCTAGCCCGAAACTATAAATATATTCATATTGGCCTTGTCCAAGTCGGAATAAAACCCCTCTTACAAAACAAGGCTTAAACACCTCCATTCTAGCTGTCCTCCGTGATGCTAGATTTCAAAACTTCCAAGACTCCCTCCTTAGTTTTATTGAGTCTAGCCTTTGCAGTGGGCCGGTATCATTTGACTGTTATCCAAACATAACCATATCCCTCAAAGACAAAAATATCTTGCAGAGTATGCTACTACAAATAAAGACCCACAATTATGACATGCTCGAAGGATCTATCCCTGTTGC